>Ga0073934_10000385_pt1 | contig 128082 bp, 106 predicted proteins | sample LarsenN4metaG_FD_76834 | JGI IMG/M metagenome (GOLD analysis project Ga0073934, IMG submission 76834) | Hot spring sediment bacterial and archeal communities from British Columbia, Canada, to study Microbial Dark Matter (Phase II) - Larsen... ... | reverse complement strand
TGGCACGACGCCTTCTGACCCCCTGCCGCCTTGCTTGGGAAGCGTTTACTCCCCCTTTGAGGGGGAGAGCCGCCGAAGGCGGCAGGGGGTCAGAACTCGCTAATCAGCATTCGTTCACACTTTACATAGACCGCGCATCGGCCCGAAGGGTCGGGACGGGGTCGCCTCAACGCGCCGGCCGAACGACATCCCATCCTGCAGTCTCGGGATTCGCCAGCACTTCCAGCGGGATTTCACGCTGTCCGCCTTTTTCGGGCGTGGATCCCTGAGCGGCGATCGTGACTTCGCCAAACGGCGTGTCGACCATCGCGGAGAAGCAGGGCGGCAGGCTCCTCCGCGTATCCTTGCCCATCAACAACGTCACGTGGTAGGGCGTCCGGTTCCGCACGGTCCGCAAGAGCGACTGCATCACGCGAATCGGCTTTCGGATCGGCTCCACGCTGTCCGGACATTCGGCCGCCGAAGTTTGAACAGGACGTTCAACCTGGAGCGGCGGCGTCGCCGATGCCTCCAAAGTTTGTTCTGTTGCGGCGTAACGTCCTGCGGACTCCATCAAATGCACCGTATCCAACAGACGCAGTGACAGGACCGTTTCCTCATCGAGGATCAGCTTCGGGCCGCGGGCGGGAATTCGCAGCAGTTGATAAGCCGTTGTGGGCGGGAACAACAACGCGAAGACGTCGCGCCGTGCGTGGCCGGCCCCAATGATCCTTTCCTTCTCGACTTCGAATTTTCCAGCTTCAATGAGTTTGGCCTCGACCGAGTACTGGCATTCGTTAGGCGTGAGTATTGTGTCGAAAACCATCCGATAGCGCGCGCGGCCCCAGAACCTTCCGGCTTGCTTGGACTCGACGACTTTCGCAAAGACTTTTGAAGAGCGCGGTATAAGCGGAGGTCTCGTGGGGAACAGGCGTACATCCGACGAGACCGTAAACAGCAGCGGACCTTCGGTCCGGCCCGCAGTGATTCTTTCGTCCGGCTGAATGCGAATCAGCAGCCCCGGCGGCAGACTGCTCGCGCAGGACGTTCTCGATGCAGTTTCGCGCTGCCCTCCATTGGCGGGCTGAATGGCGGCGACAAGAAACACAATCGTCAGACAGCCAATCTTCAAAGAGCGGCTCACTGTCGAATCTCCTTTCGTTTCCACTTTTACCGAGCTTCCGTCAATGCCCCGAGACGATCTAGTCGGATTTCTACGAGCTTTCGACTGAAGATCTACGATGCGCTGGAATTTGGGGACAGACACCAATTTCCTGCGCGGCGCCGGATTCGTCAGGCTTCACAGACGACTCACCGCGCAGGAAATTGGTCTCTGTCCCCAAATTCCAGCCGTGCTATGGTGGAAAACCAGTGCAAACGATGACCAACGCTGTGACGTGCCGCCAACTTTTCAAACGATACGAGAGCGGCAAAAAGGCCGTTGACGCCGTGCGCGGACTCGATCTTGAAGTGCGTCGCGGCGAGTGCTTCGGACTGCTCGGCCCCAATGGCGCAGGAAAAACCACGACGGTGGAAATCCTGGAAGGCCTGCTCGCGCCCACGTCCGGCGAAGTTGAAATCCTTGGACAGCGATGGGGCGCCGGGCGGGATCACGAGCTGCGGCAAAGACTGGGCATTACGCTTCAGGAAACAAAGCTTCTCGAAAAGCTCAGCGTCTTGGAGACGCTGCGGTTGTTCCGCAGCTTTTACAAAGAAGGCATCGAGCCGGAGAAGGCGCTCGCGATGGTCTCGCTGCAGGAAAAAGCGAGCGCGTGGGTTCGCAAGCTCTCGGGCGGCCAGCGCCAGCGGCTGGCGGTCGCCTGTGCGCTTGTGGGCAAACCGGAGCTGCTTTTTCTGGACGAACCCACCACCGGCCTAGATCCCCAAGCGCGGCGTCAGTTGTGGGAAGTTGTCACGGACTTAAAGCAACAAGGCAACACCATCCTCCTGACCACGCATTACATGGACGAGGCCGAACGCCTCTGCGACCGCGTGGCGGTGATCGATCACGGCAAGGTGATCGCACTGGGCTCTCCTAGAGATTTGATTGCCCGTCTTGGAGGCGAGCACATCATCGAATTCAGCTTGAATCACAACGGCGGCCGCGTCATCGAACCCGCGTTCTTCTCGGGAATCGAAGACGTGCGGAGCGCGGTTCAGGAAGCCGAGAGCTATCTACTCACGGTTTCCGAGCCGCATCGTTCGATCCCTGTCTTTCTGGAATTCCTGCGGAAGGAGAATCTGGAATTGAAGAGCCTGACCACGCGGCACGTGAATCTCGAGGACGTTTTCGTGAGCCTCACCGGGAGGCATCTTCGCGATGATTGAACGACGCGCTTTCATCCAGCTCGTTCTGACCCATCTCCGCGGCTACATCCGGGAGCCGGAAGCGATTTTTTGGACCTACGGCTTTCCGCTGATCATGGTGATCGGACTCGGCCTCGCCTTCAACAACGACGCCGAGACCCAGACTGCATTCACCGTCGCGCAGCAGTCCGCATCTCATCCACTCGTGAACAAGCTGAAACATGATGCGAAATTCAAAGTAGACGTCCTTCCGATGGAGCAGGCTCTGGACGCGGTCCGTCGCAACCGGACTCCGCTTGTCGTGTCGGTCGGCGCCGGCGGCGGCTTCGAGTATTACTTCGATCCCACGAATCCTGAAGGGCGAACGGCAAGATCCGTCGTGGACGATGCATTGCAGAGGGCCGGCGGAAGAGCCGATGTCTTCCCATCCGCCGAGCACAAGACGGACGCGCCGGGCTCCCGCTACGTCGACTTCCTGGTTCCGGGTCTCATCGGAATGAACCTCATGGGCGCCGGCCTTTGGGGCATCGGGTTTTCGCTGGTTGATATGCGCGTGAAGAACCTGCTCAAACGGCTCATCGCGACGCCGATGAGGCGCAGCCAGTTTCTGCTGTCGCTTATTTGCAGCCGGATCGTGTTTTTCATTCCCGAGCTGCTGTTCCTTCTCATCGCAGCCCATCTCATTTTCGGAGTGCCGATCGCGGGAAGCTATTTGAGCATCCTTGCGATCGCCTTCCTGGGTTCGCTCACGTTCGCCGGAATCGGCCTGCTCACGGCGTCGCGCGCGCGGCGCATCGAAAGCATCAGCGGTCTGATGAACCTGGTGATGGTTCCGATGTGGCTGGGCTCCGGCATCTTCTTTTCTGCGGAAAGATTTCCGGATTTACTGCAACCGGTGATTCAGTCGCTTCCATTGACGCAACTCATCAACGCCTTGCGCGCCATCATCCTTGCGGGCGCGCCCCTCGCATCCCAAACAACGGCGTTCCTCGTTTTAGGGACCTGGTGCGTCGCAAGTTATCTCGCTGCCTTGAAGTTGTTTCGCTGGGGATAGGCTGGCTCGGCAGTAACGTTTACTTCCCCTTTTGAGGGGGAGAGCCGCCGAAGGCGGCAGGGGGTCAGAGGGGCAGAGCCTGACATTGAATTCCGCTCCATCCGCGGCTACCATATCGGCCGTCTCATCAATTCAGCATTCGCACTGACACTGGGGGCTTCCATGCACGCAAATATGACCCGACCGTTGCTTCTATCCATCGCCGGCATCGCCCTGACGACGTGGGCCGCCGCCGGACTTCAGAACCGGCGCATTGACGACGCGGCGTTGAGGAACGCCGCCAAGACCGGTGAGGAGTGGCTCACCTACGGGTTGGACTACCAAGAGACCCGCTACAGCCCCCTGAAACAAATCGACGCAACCAATGTTTCAAGATTGGGACTCGCCTGGACCTACGAGATCGGCCCTGGCGGCGGCAACCAGGAGGCGACGCCGCTCGTATCCAACGGCGTTCTTTACAGCATTACGAACTGGAGCATCACCTATGCCGTGGACGCTCGCACGGGCAAGGAGATCTGGCGTTACGATCCCGAAGTCGATCGCGCGACGACGCAGCCGAAGATCTGCTGCGGGGTCGTGAATCGGGGAATCGCGCTCTATGAAGGAAAGGTCTTCGTTCCGGTGATCGATGGGCGGCTGGTCGCGCTGGACGCCGCGAAGGGAACAGTGCTCTGGAGCGTGCAGACAGTTCCGCCCGATCAGCCGTACACGATGACCATGGCCCCGCGCATCGCGAAGGGCAAGGTCATCGTCGGGAACTCCGGGGCGGAGAGGCCCGTCCGCGGTTATTTTTCGGCCTATGACGCCGACACGGGGAAGCTCGCCTGGCGCTTCTACACGGTTCCCGGCGATCCTTCGAAGCCTTTCGAGAACAAGGCCATGGAAATGGCCGCCAAGACCTGGTCCGGCGAATGGTGGAAGATGGGCGGCGGCGGGACCGTGTGGGACGCCATAACGTACGATCCCGACACGAACTTCGTCTTTGTCGGCACGGGCAACGGTTTTCCATGGCCTGCCGAGCTGCGTCAGTCCAAGGGCCTCGACAATCTCTTCGTCGCGTCTCTCGTCGCGGTGGACGCCGACACCGGCGAATACAAGTGGCACTACCAGTTCGTGCCGGGCGATTCGTGGGATTTCGACAGCGTCCAGCAGTTGACCGTGGCCGACGTTCGCATCAACGGTCAGATGCGCAAGGTGATCATGCAGGCCAACAAGAACGGCTTCTTCTACGTGCTGGATCGAACAAACGGAAAGCTGATAGCCGCTGCGCCCTTCGCGCAAGTCAATTGGGCGAGCGGAATCGATCTGGCGACGGGAAAGCCGATGGTGCGGCCGGAAGCGCGGTACGGCTCGGCGCAGACGATCACCATCATGCCGGGCCCGGGCGGAGCGCACAACTGGGCGCCGATGTCGTTCAATCCCAACACGGGCCTGGTGTACATTCCGGCGTCTTCCAGCAGCAGTTCCCAATACGCCGTTCAGGCCGACTACGTCTTCAACCCGGCGACGTTCAATCTGGGAGTCGCGTTTGGCGGGCGCGGCGGCCGAGGAGGCCGCGGCGCCGCGCCGGCGAATCCGGCTGCGCCGCCCGATCCGGGCGCCGCCATCGGCGCCGGCTTTGCGCCTCCGCCTCCACCCGCCGTTCCAGCCGGGCCGTCGCTGCCTGTCATTGGACCTACGCAGACGGGCGGTTGGCTGATCGCCTGGGACGTCGCCACACAGACCGAAAAATGGCGGTCTCAAGGCGGCGGCGGCATCGGCGGCGGCACGCTGACGACGGCCGGCAATCTTGTGTTTCAAAGTCTGGGCAACGGCCGCCTCCGCGCGCTCAGCGCAGACAAGGGAGAAGTCCTTCTCGACATCGCGACTGGACAAACGGGAGGCATGGGCCCGCCCATCACATTCATGCTCGATGGTAAACAATACGTTGCTGTCGCCGGCGGCACAGGCCAGCGCGGCTTCGGCGGCCGCGGCGGTCCTGCCGGGCCGGGCGGCCCTGCCGGCCCCGGCGGGCCCGGCGCTGGCCCCGCGGGCGGCGCGCCCGGCCTTCCTCCAGTTCCTCCAAATGTCGCCCCTACTCCGGCCGCGCCGCCCGTCGCGCCGCGCCTGTACGTGTACGTGCTCGATGGAAACGCGCCAAACCCCACGCCTCCGCCGCCAGCTCCGGCGGGACCGGAGGCGGGACAGGGACGGGGAGGAAATTGAAAGTTGAAAATTGGACGAATCCTGCATCTCAGATCCGAAATCCGAAATTTCAAATTGGACGGCCTGATCCGCGAGCTGTCTTAATAGACGCCGCGATGATCCAACAGAGTTCCTGGTTTTCCGCGATAAGCGAGCCCATTTTGTCGCGCGAAAAGAGACCATTGGCCACGATTTGTTGCAGCCATGATTTTGCCTCGTTAAGTTCTTTGAGCACGATTCTTAGCTTGTGAATGAAGTCTGCTCGACTCTCGGCGGCTCGCGCTTCTGCATAGTTGGCCGCAGCCGCTAGACCGCAGCGCATCAATTGTTGGGTGATGTGGCGGCCTTCCTCCGTTCTTGGAAGCATCTTCGCGACTCGAGTCGTTCGGGCGCCAAACTCGATGAGTCGTTGATGGATTTCGTCAGCTTTTCCCCGGTCCATGCCGGCCCAGGATGTGCAAGTCCGGCGCCGTCCAATTTGAAATTTCGGATTTCGGATTTGAGATGCAGGATTCGTCCAATTTTCGATTTTTACTTTATAATGACAAGTACTTTTTAGTATGCTGTGAGGCGCCATGGAATCCACTCTCCGCACATTACGCATCAGCACTGAACAAAAACAGGAATTGATCGACGTCACCTCCGCCGTGGCGGGGGCGGTTCGCGAGTCCGGCGTACAACATGGATTCGTGGGCGTCTATTCTCAGCACACCACCGCCGCGTTGTTCGTGAGCGAGCGTCAGGCCGCGCTCATGGACGACGTGTTGGCCTTCATGTCGCGCGTCGTCCCCGACGGGCTCGCTTACAAACACAACTCGCCTGAATTCTCCGATTGCGACAGGCAGAATGCGGCGTCGCATCTGCGGAGCCTGCTGCTGAATCACAGCGTGATGGTTCCGGTGGTCGAGGGAAAGCCGGCTCTCGGCGTCTTTCAAAGCATCCTGCTCGCAGAATTCGACGGACCGCGTCAGCGGACGCTCCAGGTGCAGGTGCTTGGGAATGCTCTCTAGGCGCAGGCTTGAAGATTGACGCGCTCTCCAAAGTTGTCAAATGTGAGCTGGCTGTTGTGCGATGTGTAATGAACTTGGCGAACTGACCGACTGACCCAATCCATGGATCATTCCACAATTGGGTCACTTGGTCGTTTAGCCAACTGCATTACACATCGCACAACAGCCAGCTCACATCTGACAGCACGGCCTTGTTCCGGATCTTTTGCACGGACTGCTACGGCAGCGTGAACACAAACACATTGGCGGCGCTGCCCGGACGAAGCTCGGGAGCGACGCGCAGCGCGGAGCCGGCGACGAGCGACGGTCCGGTTGTCACCGCCACATACTGCTTGCCGTCGACCGCAAATGTGACGGGAAAGCCGCTCACGGGCGAGCCCAGATTCATTTCCCAAAGCACTTTGCCGGTCGTGTCCTCATACGCCCGAAAGCGCCCGTTGACGTCGCCTCCGAAAACCAGTCCGCCGCCGGTTGCGGCCAGCGACATGACTCCGGCGCGCTGCTCGTGCTTCCACATCGTCTTGCCGGATTCTGCGGAAATCGCCCACAACGCGCCGACATTACCCGCCGCGGCCGGCGCGATCTGCGGAATCATATTGAGTCCATAGACCTGGGAAGGGTCGCGCTGATCGGTTGTGGTGACGGCGGTCATGCAGAGGTTCTGCATTGGGAAGTACATCATGTTGGTCAGCGGGCTGTAGGCGCCTGCCGGCCAGTTCTTTCCCCCAACGCTTCCCGGGCACACGACATGAGACTGATTGATCCCGGTAAAAAGCACTTCCGGATTGACCGTAACCTCGCCAGTAGCGCCGTCGATGGCGCTGACGACGTTCTGCACGACCGTCGGACGCGCCCAGAGAAACTCGCCGGTCTGCCGGTCCAGCGTGTAGACAATGCCGGTCTTTCCGGGAATTCCCGTCAACACTTTGCGCTGCTCGCCGGGCTGGAGCTTGGGATTGATCCAGAGGACGTCGCGCGCGTCCGGTGAAACGCGCGTGTCCACCAGGAGCCGCTCGAACGGATGATCGAGATCCCAGTGATCGACCACATGCTGGTAATACCAGACGATCTTGCCCGTATCGGCGTTCAGGGCGAGCGTGGAGTTGTGATACAGGTGCTTGTTTCCATTGCCGCCGAGAATGAATTTCGGCGCGGGAATCGTCACGGACGTACCGATATAAATCAGATTGAGCTCAGGGTCGTAGCTGGGAACCATCCATGTGCCGACATGCCAGCGCTGCTCCATCGGAACGCCGCCCCACGTCTCATCGCCGGGCTCGCCGGGCCGTGGGATCGTGCGCGTGCGCCACAGCTCTTTGCCGGTCCGCGCGTCGTGGGCCGTGATGATGCAGCCGTCATGCCCGGCGCCCGGCTGACACTGGCGGCCTGAAATGACCTTCCCGTTGGCGATGATCGGGCCGGAGCTCGCATTGGCGGGCTTAGTCGGATCGAGGATCTGAGTTTCCCAAACGACTTTGCCGGTTTCCGCGTCGAGAGCAATCACACGGTTATCCGATGTTGTATCGATGACCACATTGCCGTAGATGGCGATATTGCGGTTCGTCGTGCGCCGCGCCCCCTCCGCAAGCTTGCGCTGATACTCCCAGATGAGATCTCCCGTTCTTGCATCGAGCGCCTGGATGTAGTCGCCGGGATTCGGCAGATACATCACGCCGTTGTAAACAAGCGGCGTGGACTCCTGCGTGTTGCCGGCGCCCATGCCGCGCGTCCATGCCAGACGCATCTGGCCCACATTCGAGCGGTTGATCTGATCGAGCGGACTGTACCCCCAGCCGTCGAGCGTTCGACGCCACATCAGCCAGTGCGCAGGATCCGGTTTCTGCAACATTGCGTCGGTGACTGGAACAAACCGGCGCGCCTTCTCCTGCGCGCTCACCCCAAGTCCGGCAATCAGGATCAACGAGCCGAACGCCAGCGCCCTCGATGACCGCTTCATGGCTCCTCCCTCACACGTTCCCGAATTTGCTGACGTATCTTCGCATAACCGGAGGCCTGGTTCGTAGAAGGTTCTGGCTGTCAAATGTGAGATGGCTGGTGTGCGATGTGTAATGACCTTGGCGAACTGACCCGCTGACCCAAGTCTATTGATCGTTCTACAATCTGGTCACTTGACCGTTTAGCCAACTACATTACACATCGCACAACAGCCATCTCACATTCGACAACTTTTGACCAGAATTTGGGGACAGAGACCAATTTCCTGCGCGGTGGGGCGTCTGTGGAACCTGACGAATCCAGCGCCCCGCAGGAAATTGGTCTCTGTCCCCAAATTCTAAACCGCGGAACTTTTGCCGGAAACCGCGGCTGTAACTTTGCGTACACGTCGCGGGGACGTGGATCACTTTGAAACCTTGAGCCGTTCCGGGCTTCCCATTTCGGTCCCGTGCGTGCATACTACGCGCGACATGCTCAGACGGCAGCGAGGCGCCAGCATTCTCGGCAACGAAGCGGTCATGCCGCGAGAGCGCGACAGCCGCCTCTCCGCCCTACTTGCTCGGATCGCCAACCGAATCAAGCCCGCAGCGTGCGTCAAATGTCATTCACGTGAAATCCGCCGGTCCCGTCGCCGCGGCGTCATCGAATTCGCGCTGAAGCGACTGTTCCGCATCGTGCCCTGGCGATGCGAATGCTGCCAACGCCGCTTCTACGGTTTTTAGGGCGTCCGGTACGCGGTCTATGAAAGTGTGAACGAATGCCGATTGACGGACTTCTGACAGGGCGTCGGAAGGCGTCGTGCCAATTTGCTCACGCGGTCTATGACTGCGCATGGACCTACAGCAGCTTCTCGATATCCTCGACAATCGCGTCCGGTTTCTGCTGAGGAGCGTATCGCCGCACCGGGCGGCCCTCGCGGTCAACGAGAAATTTCGTGAAGTTCCACTTGATTCGCTTACTCCCGAACAGACCGCGTTTCGATTCCTTCAAGAACCGATACAGAGGATGTGCATTCGGGCCGTTCACTTCAATTTTTGAAAAAAGTGGAAACGTAACGTCGTACTTGGTTTCACAGAATTTCTGTATTTCCGGTTCACTTCCGGGTTCCTGCCCGCCGAACTGATTGCACGGGAACCCCAGCACTGCGAAACCGTGCTCACGATACGTTCGATGCAAATGCTCCAGGCCCTGATACTGCGGCGTGAAGCCGCAGGCGCTGGCCACGTTGACGATGAGCAATACCTTGCCGCGATAATCCGCAAGTGCGACGTCGCGGCCGTCGATGGTCTTGGCATGAAAGTCGTGCACAGTGTTAGACATAGGCTGCCTTCTACGAATTTATCCTAGCCGCAATCCCTTGAATACGCCGGATTTCGAAACATTGCGCGCATTCTGTCACGGCTCTAGAGTTCGCAGCCATGGCGAAAAATCAGCGTGGATTCAGTCTGACCGAGGCTCTGATGGCGCTCGTGCTGGTGATTACGATGTCGAGCGTTGCTGTGATGCAGTTGCGCGCTTCAAGGTCCCTGATCGACGCCGATAAGGCTTGCGATCTGGTGGCCTCGCAGTTGCGCTTCGCACGACAGATCTCCGCAGATCAACGCCGCAACGTCCTCGTGGAGTTCGTCGGAACGAATCGGATTCGACTGACGCGGCAGGACGGCGGCGGCGCAACCACGGTCGTCTCGGACGTCCTGTTGCCGTCCGGATTCACGTTCGCAATCCCGATGGGCGCCGCCGATACGCCCGATGGCTACGGCAACGGCGCGCCGGTGTTCTTCAGCGGCGACGCCGGCGGCGCATGCCTGCCGGACGGCGTGTTCGTCAATGCGACCAACATTGTGCTGAACGGATCGGTGTTCACGATGGGCGCAGGACCGTCGACGGCGCGGGCGGTCACGCTGAACGGCGCGTCGGGCCGGACGAATATCTATCGGCTGGAGGGAACGTCATGGGTCGCGCGTTGAGTGGGCCCCAATCCGGCGTCGGGCTTATCGAGGTCATGATTGCCGCGCTCATCCTGACTGTTGCGCTCATGGCCGTGGGCATGACGATGGTGCAGGGCGTGTTCGCCATGTACATCACGCAGGAACAACTGGTCGCAAAACAGAAAGCCCGTGAAGCGCTCGAAAGCGTCTTCACCGCGCGCAGCACGCAAAACATCACCTTCGATCAGATCCGGAACGCCGGCGCCGGCGGCATCTTCGTCGACGGCTATGCGCCGGTCCGGCTGATGGGCAACGATGGAATTGCGAACACGGCCGACGACGGCTCCGAGCCGATCGAGACGGTCACGTTTCCTGGACCGGACGGCCTGCTCGGAACCGGCGACGACGAAACCCGCGTCCTGAGCGACTTCGAGCGCAGGATTGTGATTTCGACGGTGATGCTGCCGAATGGCATAGACCCGGATCCGGACGTCCGGCGCATCACCGTCAATGTGCGCTTCCTGGTCCGCGGCCTGTGGCGAACAGTTACTGTGAGCAGCTTCATATCGAGGTTTGCCTGATGCGGAACAAGGACGCAGGTTTTTCACTCATCGAATTCGCAATCGCCAGTCTTGCCGCGCTGACCATGCTGGCGGCGGCATTCACGCTCATGAACACGATGTTCACCGCGAACGGCGACATGGGCGAAGTGATGGCGACTCAGCAGAACGTGCGCGTCGCCATGAACACGATCGCGCGCGACATCACGACGGCCGGCACGGGCCTGCCGACCAGCGCAGTCGCGGTCCCCAACGGGACGAATGCCGTTCCGATCATCCGGCCGGGCATGGCGGCGTTCGCCGATCCCGACCGGAACATCGAGGCGCCCAACAACGCCATTCCTATTCTTTCGCCGGGGAACAGCGACGGTCCGATGGTTTCCGGCGTCGACACGGACGCCCTGACGATTTTCTCGGTCGATCAGACCTCGCCGACATGGAACATCGCCTCGATCGCAGTGTTCTCGGATCGCTACGAAGTTACGTTCACCACCGACGTGAGCGGCGGCGCAATGCAGCTTTTTGCGGGCGACGTGCTGTTGTTTACGAATTTCAACGGATCGGTGCTCGGATGCGTTACGGACGTATCGACGGTCACGAACACGCTGGCCTTCTTTCGCGAGACGGACTTGATGGGACTCAATCAGCCGCTTGCGCAATTCGGCAATATCGACAGCCTGAAGAATCCCGGCACGAATCCCGCCGTGTTTCCTCCAACAACGGCGACGCGCGTCAACATCGTGAATTACTTCATCAGCGTCGATAACGCCGAGCATCCGCGGCTCATCCGCGCCGTGAACGCGCAGGCGCCGCAGATCATTGCCGAGGACATTGAGAATCTGCAGTTCTCATTCGACCTGTTTGACTTCGACACGAACGCCGCCACAAGCAATCAGGCGACGACGAGTCTTCCCAACCAGATTCGCGCCGTGCGCGTGTCGATCAACGGACGGTCTCCGGAGCGGATGAAAAACGGCCGGTATTATCACTTTCCGTTGGCGTCGAAAATCAACGTGCGCAATTCGACGTTTCGGAATCGGTATACGGGGAGTTAGTAGTGAGTTTTCAGTTGTGAGTTTTGAGTTGTGAGCAGTCCGGTTCGACTCATAACTCATAACTCATAACTCATAACTCGAAGGAGCGAGCAATCATGCATCGGACGGACCCAATCGAGCGTGGATACGCCCTCATCACGTCGCTGATCATCACGGCTGCGGCCACGGCCCTGGCCGTCGGCTTCATTGCGCAGGTGAACACCGAGCAAAAGGTCTCCATCAACGACACCCAATATTCCAACGCGTTCTACGCCGCGGAAGCCGGACTGGAGAAACTGAATTCGGACCTGTCGAAGCTCTTTCAAACGACCGTGTTCCCGAACGCGAGCCAGCTCGCGACGATCCAGGGATCCAGCTATCAGCCGCAGCTCACCGGCGTTTCCTACCCGAACTACTCGCTCAACGGCGGACAGGTCACGCGCCTGACGGCTGCGTTGACCTCCGGTGCGACCACCGCCAGTGTGCAGTCGACAGCGGGTTGGCCGTCTTCCGGCTTCCTCATGATCGACGCCGAAGAGATGACCTACACGGGAATCACCGGGACTTCGTTTACCGGGCTGACGCGCGGCGCGAACGGCTCGACGGCCGCCGCCCACGGCAACAATGCCGTCGTGTCCCGTTCCCGCGTCATCACGATCGCCGAAGGTCCGAACGCCGGACTCTCGGCGCAGACGATCCCATTCACGCTCGATGTGACCGCACGGTCCGGCGTCGGCACGGAGGCGCGGCTCACGCGCGAGGTGCAGGTCGCCTTGATTCCTGTGTTTCAGTTCGGCGTGTTTTCGGATTCCGACCTCTCATTCTTCGCAGGCCCGAACTTCAACTTCGGCGGACGCGTCCACAGCAATGGCCACCTGTTCCTGGCGCAAGGCAGCGGCGCGACGCTGACGCTCGCGCAAAAAGTGACGACTCCGAAGGAAGTCGTGCGGAAGCGGCTCGCAAACGGCGTCGACGCCGAAGTCTCCCACCCCGGTACGGTGAATGTCGTCCAGACGCCCGGAACCTATCGCGCTCTGGCGTTCAACGAAGGCAGCGTGGTAGCGGGACCGACGTCGTCGGCGAACTCGAGCTGGCCGTCGCTGTCGTTGAGCACCTACAACGGAAACATTCTGAGCCGGGCAACGGGCGGCAAACCGCTCACGCTGCCGTTTGCCGGCGGCGGCGCGTCGCCGATCGAGATCATTCGACGACCGCCGACCGGCGAAAGTCCGACGAGCATCGTCGGCCAGTCGCGGTTGTACAACCAAGCGAGTCTGCGCATCCTGCTGTCGGATTCGATCGCGAACCTGCCGGGCGGCGTCGGCTATCCGTTGACGACGGTGGGCCTCACGGCCCTGGGGTACACGGTTGGCGCGGCGCCGCTGCGTCCTCCGTTTGCTACGGCCGACCCGAGCGACCCCGACTTTGTGACGGCGACAAACGGCGACCTCGGACCGCTCGACAACGCAAACCTGATCGACGGGTTCATCCGCATCGATAGGCAGAACGCGGATGGAACATGGACCGATGTGACGCTGGAGATCTTGAATCTCGGGATCTCAACCAACCAGGCCGACGCCATCCTGCGCTTCCAGCGCCCGAAGCCCGGCGCTTCCGCGACAAGCACAACTGCGACAGACTACTGGCCGATCAACCTGTTCGATGCGCGTGAAGGCCGTTTTCGCGACAGCGCGATTGCGGGACTTCGGAAGGTCGGCGTCATGAACATCGTTGAAGTGGATGTGAACAACCTGCGGCGCTGGTTTGCCGGCCTGATCCCTTCGACGACGGGCGACCAAGCGCTCAGCAATAACGGCTACATTCTCTACTTTTCGGATCGCCGTGGAAATCGTAATGCGGTTGGCAACGAAACGGGCGAATTCGGATTTGAAGACATCATCAACACGGGAGACGCTGCGACCGGCGGATCGCCCAACGGAAATCTCGATGAAGGCGAAGACTTCAACGGCGATAGCGCGCTTCAGACCTACGGCGCCAATTTGCCTGTCGCGCCGTATACCGCCAGTACGGATCTATACGCCACGGCGTTCAGTCCGGCCGCGACCACGCTGAACGAAGATTTCAGCGACTCTGGGGAAGCCACGATCAATGTCGCCAGTACTGCTGCGTTTTCCGTCCCTGGATACCTCAAGATCGGAAACGAGATCGTGGTTTGCACGGGCAAGACCGCAACGCAGTTCACTGGTTGTGTACGCGGTCAATTCGGCACAGCGAGCAACGCCGTTGCGAACGGTCAGCCGGTGACGTCGCTGGTCCGCGCTGCAAAGAACCGTGTGCATTACTTCCGCCGCGCTCTGCGGCTGGTCAACGGCGCTTCTCCGAATCTGCCGACGCCTGGATTCACTGTGGCTTCGGAGAATCCCGTGTACATCATGGGCAACTACAATGCGAACGGCAGCTTCAGCGGCGCGCATTCTTACGCCGCGGTCATCGCGGATTCCGTTACGCTTCTTTCTTCCAGTTGGAACGACTATCGGTCCTTTGAGTTCCCCTACGACCTGAACCGCAGGCCCGCGGCGACTACCTGGTACCGCCTTGCGATCGCAGCCGGCAAGGGCCGCAATTTCCCGCAGCCCTCTGGAACCGCGGACGACTTCGGGACCGACGGCGGAACGCACAATTTCCTACGGTATCTGGAGCACTGGGGCGGGCAGACATCTCACTACCTGGGTTCGCTGGTCTCCCTTTACTACAGCCATCAAGGAACCGGCGCCTACAAATGCTGCACGATCGTGTACTCGCCGCCGACGCGAAACTATGCGTTCGATACCGAGTTCCTCGTGCCCTCGCAGTTGCCGCCCGGCACGCCGCGCTTCCGCGACATCAACAACCTGTCGTTCCGGCAGGTGATTCGCTCCGATTAGGCTGCTTGATGACCCCCTGCCGCCGAAGGCGGCTCTCCCCCTCGAAGGGGGGAGAAAAGGCCTTGCTTGGGAAGCGTCTACTCCCCCTTTGAGGGGGAGAGCCGCCGGCGCTTCTCCCTCGGACCTCTTCTGACCGCTTCTTGCGCCATGCTGAAGCGGTTATGAACGATTCACAAAAATCCCTCACCGCGCGTGAAAGGATCGAGAGGGCGGTCGAGCAGGCATACGACTTTATGGCCTCTGCGGTCTTCGATCCGGAGGACGCTTCGGCGTGGCTGCGCTTCCGCATCGATTCAAAGGACGGCGCGCCGCTGACGCAGCCGGTTGCGTATCACGTCAGCGAAATTGACGATATGAGCGACGAGCGGCTCCGAAAGATGGTCGCCTCCCTCAGCCCGCTGTTCCAGAACAATTGAAGTTCATGCGCGCCGGAGCGCCGAGGGCAGCCGACACGCCCAATTGACGATAGGCCAAACTGGTCAGTACGATCTGACCAGTTTGGAATTTCCATGGGAAGTATTTCCGCTACTGAATTCAAGGCGCGATGCCTGGAATTGATGGACCGGGTCGCCGAACGGCGCGAAAGCTTTGTTATCACCAAACGAGGCGCGGCCGACTCTGTCCATTCTTGAGATCACGCCGGAAATCGCAGCCCTCGCGTTTCAGGTCCCATCCGATTTCCCAAACGACCCCGCAGACCGCATCATCGCGTCGACGGCCCGCGTCCACGGCATTCCGCTCGTCACGATGGATCCGCGTTTGCAGGATTGCGGCTGCTGGAAACCATATGGTAGCGTGGCTTGCCGTGCGCCTTCCCCAAATCCGCAATTCGCAATTCGCAATCCGCAATCCGCAATCCCCTATGGCCTCATCCGCCCATTTTTTTAATAGCATCCTTGGGCCTTTGGACTATTATCGAAGCCCCATGGCTAACGCCGATGATCGCGCCGTGCGGATTCTCCTTTTTGATGAAGAAACTCTGGTTCGCGCGGCGCTGCGCAAGTTGTTGGAGAGCTGGAACGGGATCGAGGTCGTGAGCGAATGCGGCAATACGGAGGAGGCCGTCGACGGTATTCAGCGGTCGGATCCGGACCTCGTTCTGGCGACCATGACCTCGGACAACGAAGAGGACTTCGAGATGGTTGGCGACCTTGTCCGCGCCTCGGAGCGCGCCAAGGTTCTGGTCCTCACGGGGGAAACCAGCCAGGAAGCGGTGATTGGGGTCGTGCGGCTCGGCGCCCGGGGCGTCGTCTTCAAGAAGCGCGCGGCGGCAGAGCTCCGCAAGGCGATTCAAAAAGTTCACGAAGGGGAGCTATGGCTCGACCGTCTGTCGCTGGCGATGCTGGTGACTGAGGCCACGCGGCCGGATCCTTCCCGGGGCGGCAAAGGCCAATCCCGATTCGGTCTTTTGACCGGCCGGGAGCGCGAAGTAACGGCGCTCGTCACGAAAGGCTACAAGAATAAGGAAATCGGCGAGCGGCTGTTCATCAGCGAGACCACGGTGCGGCACCACCTGACGACGATTTTCAAGAAACTGAACGTTTCCAGCCGCTTCGAGTTGATCACCTACCTCCATCGCCATCGCGTCTCCGCTCCGTCAAAGCCGGAACCGCCTTCGGAGACCGCGGCCCGGAAGGGCGCCGGGCGCGGCTAGTGGCAAATCCGAAATCCTCCCAGCACATTCCTGGCACGACCGAGCCAGAAAATAGGCCCTTTGGCCGGGGCCTAAATGGTACGAATTTACGATACCGATATCTGAATATCTCGTACTAATATCTCCGCCACGCTACAGAGCATCTGGCGGGGCCCCGTATCGGTTTTTGCAGGGCTGATTTCCTGGGACTTTCGGGACGGTAGTCTATCGCCCCTCTTCTGAAAACCCACAGAGACTTTTTTGCTGGAAAGCACACAGTGAGGACAGCATGGCGACGGAAGCTCGGGCTGCGCTGAGCCTTGCTCCTTCGACCCGGGTGCTGCTCGTGGACGAAGAGCCTGTCGTACGCGCAGGACTGCGCATCTTAATCGAAAGCTGGCCGGGCCTGCGGGTCGTGGCGGATGTTGACGGAGTAGCCGATGCGAAGGCGGCCTTTTCCGTCGAGAACGGCGACGCTCGTCCGGACCTGATTCTGTTTTCACATGCCGGCCGCGCCGTCGGGTCTTTAGAGAGTCTTCGAGAATTGCTGCACGCAGTGGGCGAAACGCCCGTTGTGTTGCTGACGGATTCCAGAGATCCGAACGTCGGCGCTCAGGCGCTGGAATGGGGAGCGCGTTGGGTTGTATTGAAGCGCCATGCGGCGGCGGATCTCCGTCAGGCGATCGAGCGCGTCCGTTTTACAAAAAATTCGCTGGACAAAACCGCAATTGCAACGCTCGTCGCTCAAATTTACAAACAGAACCGTACCAACGGAAACCGGCTGGCGCCGGAAGAGACGTTGACGAACCGCGAACGCGAAGTCGCGGTGCTCGTCAGCAAGGGATGCACGAACCGGCAGGTTGGAAAGCGGCTCGGCATTACTGAAGTGACCGTCCGCCACCATCTGACGTCTATATTCGGGAAGCTCCGGATCGCCAATCGGTTCGAGCTGATCGTTTGGCTCTATCGACAAGGCGTCGTCCGGCCCGGTGATCCGGCCTGATCCCTCGATGAGAATTGAGAATTGATTAGTGATTAATGATTATTTCTCATCCGGTTTGTCGATTCGCTCAATGAGGAGAAACATTCCATGCAGCGTATAAGGCTTATTCGATCCTGCAGTCTTTTGGCTGCTCTAGCCCTGGCATCTATGCCCTCGGCATTCTCACAGCAGCCGGCCGTGGGGCCGCAACCAGCGCAACGTGATGCGTCAAATACGACCGCTCCGGCGCCCGCATCGAAACCCGAGCCGCGACGGATGCCCGACTATGTCCTCGGCCCGCAAGATCAGATCGTGCTCTTCGGCGCTGATATGAAGGAGATCGACGGACGGGAATTCCGCATCTCCAGCGGCGGAGACATCAGCGTGCCGACGGTCGGACGCATTCATGCCGCGGGAATGACGGTCGCCCAGCTCGAAGAAGAGTTGGTCAAGCGCTTCAAGGAGTACTACATCGACCCTCAGATCGCAGTCAACCTCACGGAGCTCAAAAGCCAGCCGGTTAGCGTGGTCGGCGCCGTCGGCAACCCCGGCGTCGTGCAACTGGAGGGGCGCAGAAGACTCTTCGAAGTGCTGACAATGGCCGGAGGCCCCGCGCAGAACGCGGGCTGGCGAATGACCATCCAGCGCGTCGCCGAGAGAGGACCGATCCCGCTGCCGAGCAATCGCCTTCACGAAACCGGCAAATTCTTTATCGCTGAAGTCAATCTCCTGGACATCCTGCACGCCCGGCGTCCGGAGTACAACATCGAGATCGTGCCTGAAGACGTCCTGACTGTGCCCGTCGGCGAAATCGTGTACGTGTCTGGCGCCGTGCGCAAGCCGGGAGGATTTGTACTTGCCGAGCAGAACACCATGCCGGTTTTGATGGCCGTGGCGCGGGCCGAAGGCGCCCTGCCAACGGCAAAGAAGAAAGATGCAAAGATTTTCCGGCAAGTCGGCGCCGAGTTTGTCTCGATCCCTGTCAATCTGGCCGACGTGGAAAAAGGCAAAGTCAAGGACATTGCCCTTCTGCCGAACGACATCCTGCATATCGACGACAGCTCAGTGAAAAACGCGTTCCGCAGGACCATTGATTCGGTCATTTCGTACGCCGCGGGCGCCGCAATCTACGGAATCTATTACTGATTTCGGATTGCGGATTTCGGATTGCGGATTTGGGAGCCTTGACGGACACCGGTTCCGCAAGTCCGCAATCCGAAATCCGAATTCCGAAATCCCCAAGCATTCTTAAGGAGACGGAATGAATACCTCACCCAAGCAATTGCCGGGCTATGACGGCCCGGACGGCCGCGAGAATCCTGCGGCGCTCATGCGCCGGAACGAGGCGCCCCTGGCGGCGCCGCTGCCTTATATCTTCACGGAGCCGGCGGCGGAACCGGACGACTTCCAGACGTTGCTGCGATACGCGCGGATCCTGTGGCGGCACAAATGGACGCTCGCCTTTAGCCTGCTGCTTGGCATTATCGCGGCGTTGGGAGTGAGCCTCACCATCACTCCGATGTATCGTTCGGCCGCGTCGATCGAGATTCAAGGGGTTCGCGAAACGTTCGGCTCGTTGGGCGGCAACGATGCGTCCTTGGGTACGCAGATGGACGTCTTGAAAAGCAAGACGCTGCGAGAGGCCGTCTACGAGAAACTCGTCAATAAGCCCGCCCCCAAGACTCCGGAGGTCCAGGATCCGCTGGCCTGGCTGCGAAACCTGCTGGGTCTGGCGGAGCCCGTGAAGTCGGTCGCGTGGGATCAGTCTGTCGCGATGGCGGCGGGCACGCTCCGCGCACAGGCCGGCCGGGAGAGCAATGTGTTGACGATTCAAGCCGACTCTCCCAATCCGTTAGCGGCGGCGGATTTCGCAAACATGCTGATCGAAGAATACATGGCCAGCAACCAGCAGCAGCGCTGGGAGTCCTACCAGAAAGAAGGCGCGTGGCTGACGCGCGCCCAGCAGGAAACCAAGGCCGATCTCGAAAAGGCCGAGCGCCGTCTCGCAGATTTCGCCCGGACCTCCGGCTTGACGTTCACAGGCGAGAACAACAACGTCGCTGAAGGCCGGCTCGAGCAGCTCCACGGGGCGTTGGCGGAAGCGACAGCGAAACGGATCGAGATACAAGCGAAGTATCAGGCGAGCCAGTCGGACACCGATCGTGAGTCGCTTCCGGAAGTGCTCGATTCCGGTCCCATGGCGTCCTATCAGGTGGAGCTGGCAAAGCTGCGCCAGGAGAAAGCGCAACTGGCGACCACGCTGACTCCGAACAACAACCGCATCCGGGCGATTCAGAATCAGATCGACGAACTTGAAAAGCAGAGAAACGCCGAGCGCTCGAACATCATCGGACGCATCAAGATCGAGTACGACGCCGCCATCCAGCGGGAAAAACAACTGCAGAACGACTTCAACGCCCAGGCGCGCTCCTTACACAGCCAGTCGGAACTGCTGATCCAACACGACATCCTGAAGCGGGAAGCTGAAGGACTGAGAAGACTCTACGAAACGACCCTCCAGAAAGGCCGGGAGGCCAGCATTGCCGCCGCCTCGCGCGCCAGCAACGCCCGCGTCGTCGATCCGGCCGAGCCTGCTTACGTTCCCCACTGGCCCAACTTGCCCTTGAATCTGGCGCTGGGATCCATGGGGAGTCTCTTCCTGGGCGCGGCGTTTGTGATCGTCCGCACACGCACGGACGTCAGCGTACAGGGCCCCGGCGCCCTGACGCCGTACCTCCACTTGCGCGAGCTGGGCGTGATTCCGGCCGCGAAGACAGATCCCTCGGTTCGAGCGCTGGTCCGCAAGCCCTCGCTGGCCTTGCGCGGCGCTCCTAGCAGCGGCGACGGCGATAGTGAAAGCCTCGTCAAGACAAACGGCGACAAAGTGAAGCCCGGCGAATGCCTCGAGCTCGTCACGTGGGTGCGGAAGCCCTCCATTCTCGCCGAAGCCTTCCGGTCCGTTATGACCTCCATCCTCTTCTCCGGACACAACGGCGACCGGCCGCGCGTTCTGCTGGTAACCAGCCCTTCGCCGCAGGAAGGAAAAAGCACCGTCAGTTCGAATCTGGCCATCGCTCTGGCCGAAGTGAATCAGCGCGTGCTGCTGATCGACGCCGACATGCGGCTGCCGCGGATGCACGACATTTTTAAGGTTCCGAACTCATTCGGACTCAGCGATCTGCTGAACGAGCGTACGCCGGTTGCGCAGTACGACAAAGAAAGCTTTGGACGCCCCACAGCCGTTCCCAACCTCCATGTCCTTCCCGCCGGACCCGCCCACGCGAGTTACGCCCGCCTGCTGTATTCACCGCGGCTGCAGCAATTAATGGACCGGTTCCGCGACGAATACGACATTGTGCTGGTCGATTCCGCGCCTGTCCTGACGGTTCCCGACGCCCGGATGCTGGCGCGCGCCACCGACGCCGTCGTGTTGGTCCTCCGCGCCCGCAAGACCAGCCAGGGTTCCGCCCTCGCCGCCGCCCGCTGCTTTGCAGAAGACGGCGTGCGCGTCTTGGGCACGATCCTCAACGACTGGAACCCGAACGTCTCCGGCTACGGAAACTACGATTCCTATGCCGGCTACAGCTCGGGATACTACTCGCAGTACTACGTGCAGGGCCGGTAGGCGGGGATGAGAAATGAAAATTGATTGATGATTAATGATTAATGCATTGGTTATCAATCATTGATCATCAATCAATTTTCATTTCTCATCCAACTTCATCACGCATGCGCTGTCCCTCTCTAACCGATCTCCCTCCCTCCCCGCCAGGCAAGACTGGCTGGCCGTGGACCGAGGAGAGCCGCAGGCTGCCGGACTGCATGCCGGGCGGCCGCCCGTGGCCGCGCATTACCATCGTTACACCGTCCTTTAACCAGGGACAGTTTCTCGAGGAAGCGATCCGGTCCATCCTGCTCCAGGGCTACCCGAACCTCGAATACTTCGTTCTGGACGGCGGCAGCAGGGACGCGAGCGTCGACATCATCCGGAAGTACGCGGCATGGATTACGTTCTGGGTCAGCGAGCCCGACGGCGGCCAGAGCGCAGCCATCAATAGGGGGCTGCGCATGGGATCGGGTTTGTACGCCGCGTGGATCAACAGCGACGACATGCTGTGCAAGGACGCGCTGACAACGCACGCATCGACCGTTGGATTCAACGGCAATTTCGTCTACATCGGCGACTCTATGACCATCGACGAAGCCGGACGCGTTCTCTTCTCGCATCGCGGCGCCGTGCGGTCTCTTGAAGACCTCGTCCGCGTCCCCAGAGTCTGGCGGGCCGATGGATACATCTGCCAGCAGGAGGTGCTGTTTCCCCTGGAGCTCGCGCGCCGCGTGGGCGGCCTGAACGAGTCGAATCACTACAGCATGGACTACGAGCTCTGGGGCGAGTTCTTCTTGGCCGGCGCCGCAGTGCAGTATACCGGCATACCATTCGGTTACTTCCGCTGGCATCCGGCGCAGAAGACTCAGGAAACCCTGAAGCAGACGGCGTCCATGCTCGATGCTGCCGCCGCGCTGACGCGGCGGTGCGAGTCGTTTTCTCCGGCGTTGAAGCAAGAAATTTTGACCGGCCTCGAAGCCTACGGCGCCGCGTATCCGAAAGAGGTCTGGAAGGGCTCCGGCCGTCTCGCGCGTCTCGGCCTGCCCCCTTCCATCGTCTTACCGCTGCGAAGCTTGATGGACCGTTATAGACGCGTCTGGGGAATTTGAAATTGGACGAATCCTGCATCTCAGATCCGAAATCTGAAATTTCGGATTGGACGGTGGATCGATTCTCAGTCCGATTCGAAATTTCAGATTTCGGATCTGAGATGCAGGATTCGTCCAATTTCAAATTCTCCTGGTTCCTAATTGGCGATTGTGCAACTCCAGGCTAACAACCCACCTATGAACATCCTCCTCGTCGTCCCCTGGGACGACGAGCGCGGGGGCGTCGTGTCCGTCGCTGAAAACCTCACCCGGCGCCTGCAGGCCCGCGGCCACAATGTGCTTTTCCTTCATCCCGGCCCCTCGGTGTTGCTCAAGCACAAGACCACGAAGCTGGGCTTCCCGGGAGTCGAGTTGCGGCTGTGCTTTCCGTTTGCCAGGCCGCGGCGCCTCATCAGCGGCATTGCGTTTCCGTTTCTGTTTCCGCTCATACTTTTCCAGTTGCTGTGGCTTCTGAAAAGCCGCCGCATCCAGATCGTGAACCTCCACTATCCGCTGAACAACTTTTTCTACTTTGCGATCTGCAAGAGGCTGCTGGGGACTCGATTGGCGACATCCGTCCACGGCCGCGACGCCTTCTACAGAGAGAAGCCGCTGGCGCACTATTCCCGGGCCTTCCGGTTTGTAATCGATTCTTCGGACCTGATCATCCTGCCGTCGGACGCCTACAGGAGAAAGTTCCTCCAGGCATTTCCTCACGTCGAAGACAAGACCATCTTCATCCACAACTGCGTGAATCCCGCTCAATTCCAACCCAGCCCTAACGGCCGTCCTGCAAATGGCGCCGGCCGCTATCTGCTGTGCGTTGCCGGCCATGAAGAGTACAAGGGGATCGACGTTCTGCTGCAGGCCGTGAAGCCGCTGCTCGACGCGGATCCCACGCTGAACCTCAAACTGGCCGGCGACGGGATCATGCGGGGCGAGCTCGAGCGGCTTGCCGTGTCTTTAGGTATTCAGAAACAGACGCAGTTTCTCGGACAGCAAGGCGCGTCCAATGTTGCGCAGCTTCTGCAGGGTTGCGAGGTCTTCGTGTTGCCGTCGAGAGAGGAGCCCTTCGGCATCGTCCTCATCGAGGCGATGGCCTGCAAAAAGCCGATTGTCGCCACCCGAGTCGGCGGCATTCCCGAGATCGTCGAGCACGGGAAAAACGGCATCCTCGTCGAACCCGACAATCCATCCGCCTTGACGGCGGGAATACGAACGGTGCTCGCCAACCCCGAACTTCAGCAGAGATTCGCCGAGCACGGCCACGCGATCGTATCCGAGCGTTTTTATCCGGGCCGTAACGGCGCCGCCTACGAGCAGGCGTTTGCTTCGTTAGTGCAGGAACCGAACTGCAGGGGCGGTCTGCGACCGCCCGAATTTCGTTGTTCAAAAGGATAAAAGCCCGATGTGCGGAATCGCCGGCATCGCCGGTCCTCTCAAAAAAGACCAACTCAACGCCTCCGTCGCCGCGATGACCCGCGCCATCACGCATCGCGGCCCCGACGACGAAGGCGTCTGGATCGGCGACAACTTCGCCTTCGGCATGCGGCGCCTCAGCATCATCGACCTCGCCGGCGGCCATCAACCCATGTGGGATGAACGAACGGGAGCCGGCATCGTCTACAACGGCGAAGTCTACAACTACAAAAGCATCCGCGCGCGCCTCGAACAGTCCGGCGCCGTCTTTCGTACTACGAGCGACACGGAAGTGGTCCTCAAGAGCCTTGCCGCCAAAGGCTCCGCAGCCGTTCACGACTGGAACGGCATGTTCGCCGTCGCCTGCTGGAATGATCGCGAGAAGAAGCTCCTTCTGATCCGCGACAGAATCGGAGTCAAACCGCTCTACTATTACTGGGACGGCTCGATTTTGATGTTCGCCTCGGAGATCAAGGCTCTCCTGGCGTCGGATCGCCTCCCCCGCCGGCTGAATCGCCAGGCCATCTGGGACTATTTGACCTACCACTACGTACCAGGGCCGGAGACGATCTGGCAGAACGTGTGGAAGCTGCCTCCGGGTCACATGCTGGAATGGTCGCCCGGCGTGGAACCGCAACTGTCACGATACTGGAAGACCGATGTGTTTTCGGGCGACGAACCCGTAGACATCCATCAAAAGACGAAAGAATTCGAAGACCTCTTTCTGGACGCCGTCGAGCTGCGCCTGCTGGCCTCGGACGTCCCTGTGGGCGTGATGCTGAGCGGCGGCCTGGATTCCAGCGCCATCGCAGCCGCGGCCGTCGAACTGGGTCACCGGGAATTCCACACATTCTCGGTGGCTTTTTCGGAAGGCAGGGAATACTCGGAGTTCAGCTACGCCCGGCAGGTTGCAAAGCATCTTGGCGTCGAACATCACGAAGTGGTCGTTGACCGGCCCGGTTTTCTCGAGTCTCTCCCTGAAGCCGTGCGAGGAACCGACGAGCCGCTCGCCGACCTGACCATCGTGCCGCTGCTGGCCGTGTCGCGTCTGGCGCGCGAGCACGTGAAAGTGGCTTTGTCGGGAGAAGGATCGGACGAGATTTTGGCCGGGTACCATCTTGAAGAGTTCTATCGTAAAACCGAGACGATCCGGCGAATCCAGTCGCTCTCTCCATCACTCCTGAAGACTGCAAGTAAAGCTCTCGGGTTATTCTCCCCGAAGTACTCAGATACTCTTAACCGAGTGGCAAATACTCCGTTATCTGCATGGAATATTGCGCATAGGAATCATATAACCCGAAGTTGGGATCAGATCGAAAAGTCGATGCTATGGCCGAATTTTTCGGGACGCGACTCCGATATGATCTTGGAAGAGATGTATCGACAGACTAAGTCTCACAATCCACTAGATCAGATTCTCACGACTCATCAGCAGTCATGGTTGGTAGAAGATCTTCTTATGAAAGCCGACAAGATGAGTATGGCCACATCACTAGAACTGCGCGTGCCGTTTTTGGACTTTCGACTGGTAGAGTGGGCAAACCGGCAGCCAATCGGCGTCAAAATAGGGCGCTTGGATAGACGCTATGTTACAAAACGCGTGCTTCGCCGTTTTGCCAGGAAGCGCCTGCCGCGGCAGATCATCAACCGCCCAAAGCGCGGCTTTCCGATTCCTGTATGCGAATGGTTGGAGGACAAAGACTTCAGCTTGTGGGCGAATGAATACGTAAGTGGGAGCGATGCGAGACTCGGCAACATCTTCCGCAAAGATATGTTGGCGCGCCCACTCGTTCAAGCGGGAATGGGAGATGTCAATGCCGGCTACAAAACCTGGGTTCTTATCGTATTGGAAACGTGGCTGAGAGTATATGACGTCGACCTTGAAACCAATGACTTGTTGGCTTCCGATGTGGCCCTGATCCGCGCAGCCAGAGGTTAGGTTGAATAGAGAGCGGCCTAAGCTCCTTTTCCTCGCTTGGAGCTTCCCTCCGATTCGGGCGATTGGCGCAGTTAGAACTTGGAACATCGCCAAATCCCTGACTCGACTAGGATGGGATGTTACCGTCGTTACTCCAGATCCTCAACTGATTCGAAATCCGGACAGCCCCGAACGGATCGAGGCTGCGATCGCACGCGAGGGAATTGAACGGATCTTCACGAAGCACGATTGGCGTTTTCTATCCCCTGACCGGTTCATCTGTAAAAATGGGGGCATTCAATGGGTGATCGAAGGAGTGTGTCGGCGCGTTGCACGACGCTTCGGCGTCTCAAGGGGCGTTGGATGGCTCAAGCAAGCCCAGCGCGCCTGCTCTCACATCAGACGTGAGGAAGTGGACTTAATTCTTGCGAGCGGACCTCCTTTCGACGGTTTTGTTCTGGCGGAGCGCCTTGCAAAGATGCTGGGGCGTCCCTACGTTCTAGACTACCGTGACCCATGGTGGACTGAAGTTAGAGGCATGTTTCGCGTGTTGCAGCCAATGGTTGATAGGCTTGAAGCGCGGCTGGTGACTCGTTCTGCCGCAGTTACAGTCGTATCTCCCTCTTGGGCGGCAGACCTTGATTCTCAGTTTAACGTTGGACCAAAACTGCACGTGTTGACAAACGGCTACGACCCCGAAGAATTGGCTGATATCGAGCCGCATTATTTCGGGCACTTTGCAATCGTCTATACTGGTATTTTCTATCCACCAGAACGAGTCATCACGCCGGTGTTATCAGCTCTAAAGCTTTTGGATAGGAAGCAGGTGCGAGGAGAGTGGTGCTTCCATTATTACGGAGATGATGATCGTCACGTTCGCGAGGAAGCGCTTAGATTGGGCGTCGGACATCGCGTCAAGCTCCACGGGATGGTCTCTCGACTCGCGGCGCTGTCCGCGGTGAAGGGAGCGAATGTAGCAATCGTCATTGCTTCCGTCTCCGAGAATGCCTCTGACGGACTTGCTGGATGGATACCAGCCAAGATATTTGAGACGGTAGGTCTAGGTGTTCCGGTGTTGCTGATCGCTCCGTTTGGCAGCGATGTGGAGAAAATTGGTGGACCTACTGGGCTGATCCATCGTTTTTCTGGGCGAGATATTCAGGGGATTGCTTCTTTCCTGGAAAAGACGATTTTGGGATCGATCAACATTGAGAAGAAAGATGTTGAGTCCCTTAGTTGGACATGGATTGGTCAGAAACTTGACCGCATCTTGCGAGAACACACTTCGGCGCGTATTACGCCTTGGACGCAGGCATGAGCAGACCCAGAATTCCTATTATCGTCTGGCACAGCGTCGAACGCGAAACGATCAATCAGGGATTCTTGGAAGGCGCCACCAACCCGTCTGTTTCTTTGTTTCGAGAGCAGATCGGATTTCTCGTCGACAACTACACTCCAATATCGATCCACGAATTCCTGGAGTTGATGAGCGGCCGGGCGCGAACTGTTTACAAAAGGCCGCCAGTACTATTGACCTTCGATGATGGTTTTAAGAATGTAATCGATCAGGCCCTGCCAGTGTTGCAGCAATTCGCCGCGCCGGCAGTGTTTTTCGTCATTGCAGAGGCTGTCAGGAATCAACAATTCATTCCGTGGTATGTAGAGCGAACACATTTGCTTCGGAGGACACAGAAAAAAGTCATCAAGTACTGCAACAGGCTATTCGACCTCAGGTTTACAAACGAGCGCAAAGATCTTGTGCGCACATTCGGCCTCCTTTTTAGATCAAGCTCATCTGACGACCACCGCGCTAAACTGCTAACGCAATTGGCGGACGCGCTAGGTGTTCATCGTCCGGCGAGGCATGAATTGGACGACGATCTCAGTTTCGTATCCGTTAGCGATCTCGCGATGCTTCAGTCCTCCTCCTTGTTGACGGTCGCATCTCATACTCTAACCCATCCGTTCCTCGACGCCCTAAGCTATGAGGAGCAATACAAAGAATTGAATGAAAGCCACCTTTTCCTATCACGTATTAGCGCAGCGTATTTTCCGGCTGTCGCGTATCCTGGGGGAGCGTTTGACGCGTCCGCCGTCTCGATTGCCGGAAAGATATACAAATGCGCCTTCGCGCTGCAATCTGGAGCTTCTTTCGCAAACTCCTACGCGTTTCCGAGGATCAGCGTCGGACCAGACACAATCCGACATCTCGCCTATGCAATTAGCCCTCTACGAATGCGATACTTCATTCCGCTTAAACGGTTCTTATCCGCCGGAATTCAAGGATGGCGTTGACGCGCTATCATCGCAGTCCAGCCATAGCCGATTCTTTCTGATGCCAGAATGCCGACGAAGTCTAGCACCCGGGGCAGGGCCCCTGACCCAGACTGTCGTGACGCCTGTCACAACGCGTGCAAACAGGCTCGGACGAAAAGCGCTTTCTAAGTTAACCTTGACTTTGATAGACGCCTTACAAGATTCGTGTGGAATAGAAAGCTTTGAGTTGGAGTTGCGCTAAGGAACTCATCGGACTAGCGTCGACCTGCAAGATTCGTCGCCGCATCCTTCACGCGGACTCTTTTGCAAAGGCCATCGCTTCGAGATGATCGAATCTATTATGTCGCCGCGTATTGGTTGGAAGTACTCCCTGCTGGCTCTTGCGTTCGCGACGACTTGCGTGTCGATATTCTGGATGGTGTTTCCGTTTCGGGAGACTAACGTCACCGATTACGTTGACGCATATAGACCGGCTGCGATGAATCTATTGGCTGGACGAGGACTGACGGTAGACGGCGGCGAATTGCTGGTCGATTATCCACCGGGATATCCGCTGGTTCTCTCAGCAGTATTCAAAGCAGCGGACCTGCTTCTCGTTTCCAGACAATTCGCATTGATGGTATTTACTATTGCTTCCTATGGCCTATCGGCGCTGCTCGTGTCTGCACTGGCGGCGGATTTGTGGGGCAGGAACGCGTTTGTTCCGGTCGTCGTCTGGCTTACCTATCCCCCGTTGCTGTGGTTGACGACCGGACCTTTCAGCGAAATCCCTTTTCTGTTCCTTTTCTATTTGAGCGTCTACGTTTTCAACCGTGCGTCAACGCGGCCTGAAGCATGGCGCTACTTTTTAGTTTCGGGAGTCTGTGCGGGTAGCGCTGCTTTAATGCGGCCTATTGGGTTGCTGATCGCAGTGACGCTGATCGGATCAGTCTGGATGATTTGTCGTGATACAAGTAAACTCCGACGACTTTGTCTGATGGGCTGCATTTTGCTCGGTGGTCTGGCAGCGACAATTCCATAGGAGCTTTATGTTTACGCTAGGACTGGCCGGATAATCTTGCTAAGCACTGGGCTTATGCCCGGCATTCGAGCTGGTCTAGCGTTCGCAGTTGATCAAAGAGGATATCGCAGGGATTTTAGCGTACCTGATGACGTTCGCGCCATGACGAGCCTAATACACGCGCGCGAAGGCGAGATGAATGGTCTACGAGAGGCGATTGCAGTGGTGGTTGATGGGGCGCTCGCGTATCCGTGGGCGTTGCCAAAGCTGATCTTAATCAAGGCAGCGCGAAGCTGGTATGGGACCGATAGTGGAGACCGCGAAGTGACTATTGGCCTATTTCAAGTAGTGTACTTAGGGCTGGCATTCTATGGCGCGTGGCGCACGTGGCGACTAGGACTGCCGCATCAGCAAAAACTATTGCTAGTCGTGTTGGGCTTCGTGCTTTCGTTTTGGGCGTTAACGATGTTAGTGTTCTCAATTGCCCGCTATATGGTGCCGGCTATTGGTCTGCTGTTTTTGTTTTTGCCTGCGGTGTTAATCGTAACGAGGGCGTCAGCGCCAACGGCGCAATGATGACAACGGAAGCGGCATGTTCACGTGCGCGTGACGCTTATCGAATAGAAAAGAAACGTGCTGCGCCGCCAAGTGCTATGACCAGATGCTATTCGAAGAAAACGGGTTCGAAGAGAGCTGCAGCCTTATTAGCTGCTAAGGCGTAGTGCCCGTGACTCTGACGTTGCGAGGCGGCGTGACGGGTGAAGAGGATGCTTTCGTCCTACATTGTGGGGGAATCGGGCCGAGCAACTGTTCTATTGTAGCCGTTACGTCTACCGGGGCCCTTCCAGCGGATTTCATGGCGTCGATTATTCGCTGGTTCATCGGCCACGGCCAAAGAGGAGTGTCTGTCAGCTGTCCGTCCACGTATCGAAAACAGATGCCAGGAATTGTCGAAAATACGGATCCGTCCCTGGCAGGTCCTTGGGCGGCGCTGGTGTTGTTCAACTGCCATGCTGGATGAGTGTATATACCATTGCCGCCGAAGCCTCGAGTATTAGCGACGTATAGATTGGCAGAGCTGCTTGTCGCGTCTAGCCAGACAGTCTTCGTATTTGTAAATGAACCGGCAGGGAGATATGTAACGATGTCCTTCATCTGGAAGTTAGAAATGGTAGTACTGTTGCCAAGCATGAGTGGTATGGCTCCCTGCAATCTCGCGTCCGACTTCACATAGGCGATGCTGCCGAGGACCTTCGAATTGGTGATAGGATTACTAACCGCGCCGCCGCTTCCAATTAACTGATAGGGCTGGTCAATAGTGTAATTCGTCATCAGCTGACCGCATTTTGCGTTCGGGAGATCGTATTCATCACAGCCTAGGTAATAAGTTTCCTTCATGCGATTGCCAGTCCATGTTGCAATAACGTTTTCTACAGTCATCCTGTAGTTTTCGTAAGCGACATTGATGGTTTCTTTTGGACCGATGCGGTGAGAACCATCCCAGCTACCCCAGAAACGTCTTACAGTGGCGTCATTACCGCCTTGTGATACTGCCAGAATTTTTCGTGCGATGCCAAACCCCGCAACATCTTCGAATAGATTGCCTGTATTGCCGTTTGATCCGAAGATTACCTCGTTCGTGTCATTAGCGTCCCAACCAACGACACGACGAACAACGTTATAGTCTGAGCCAGCGCCGATGCGAACAACACTGGTGGCGGAGTTGCTGGCATTAATGCCTTCAATGACGAACCAGTCGTTATAGGACAGTAAAACCGGTGTTTCCACGCCCTTGCCATCGATGAGCACGCCTCCGTCATTGAGCGCTTTGATGACAATGGGATTCTGCGGCGCGCCATTAAGGTTCTTCGGGGGGTTGATCATGGAGCTTGGGCCAGAATAGGTGCCATCTAAAAGGCATAGCGTCTTCCCAGCGCTGGCTATTGACCAAAAATTCGCGATTTTGAATGGTGAGTTTATTGATCTGCCGTCGCCGCCTCCGTTAGGCGAAGCGAAATGGGTACAGTTCCCAAAAGCTGATGTGGCGAACGACAGCGTCAGAAGCAATCGCAGAACCATCCGCATCATGACAACGTAGCTCCAAGATTCAAAGATTTTCTTCGTGTCAACTGACCGAGGTTTAAGATCCTAAGCGCCTTTCCAAGCCTTCACCGCTACGGTGTTTAGCATGGAGTCTTCCACGAGTCCAGCACAGAAGTATTAGGGCGTATTTGGCCGCCCGTTACCCATAACACATAAACCTACGCTGTGCTTTGTGAATCGATCCCCGCGTCCAGAAGGAGCATCGTGTTTCTTTCTGTACGCGGCGGCGCCGGAACACGTTAAGGCGGTCGTTGAGGGCAGCCGAAACGCCTGGGGCTTTGTCGCTCAGAAGCCAGTCCGGTTGCGGGCCTGGCGCGACAGTGCGATGAGATCCACCGTTTGTTCGGCGAGACAGCGCCGACGTGCGCCGTGTAGCTCCGACCCAAGGGGGACGGCGCACTCTCTGGAGACCGTGGCGATTTCGATTGACAACGCAACACCCGCCTTGAAGGTCGATCTGAATCCAGCACAATTGTGCTAAATTGCCGCAACGGAGCGTAGGCCTTGAATTGGATTCTATGCGTTCAATGAAATGAAATTACGCGGTTACGGCCTGCACAGATGGTGCGAATTTACGATATCCGTGTTCGGTTCGCCTGTACTAATATTGGCGTCGCCCTGTAGCTTGGATTTCGTTCGCGCGTCTGATCCCTTGGGACTCTCGAGACGGTAGTGTACACCGAGCGACGGGGGCCTTGACTCCCCTCTGGTGAGCGCCCAGTTTTAGACGCCAAGCGGACGTTCAAATATAACGCTCGCCAGCGTCATCGTGCTTCGGACCAGTGTCCCGCATGATGAGCGGGAAGAGCGCCGGTTCCCCAAATTCCGGTGGGCCAAAATGCTCCCGCCGTCCTATTGTTTTCGTAATCTTCGCATCCGGGTCCTCGGTTGCCATATCGCGATGGGGCCGTTAGACTCATCTGTTTATGGCATCACATAGAACCACAAGTGCTGCGTATGAAAGCCGACGACAGTCGAACACTCAAATGAGACATGTCAAATTGCCAGTCGCGCCCCAAATTGCCGGCGCACCGCGGCGATTTATCGCGCCATCGAGCGGCTGGACTAACGCTGTCAAAGGTGCAGCAACGGCCCGTGTTCCGACGAGCCTTCGCATCCTGTTCCTTCTGTTCGTATTCACAATTCCTATTGAATCCTTGAATGTGAGCCTTCAGCTCGGCTCGATGTCTTTGGCTAGAATATCGGGACTTCTACTTTTCGCCGGCAGCGTATTGTACTTCAAGCGCTGCTATTCTGCGGTGCCTCCGCCGGTTTGGTGGATTGCAGTGTATCTGACAATCTTCATGGTCACAGGCGCATTTGTGACTCCGACGTACCGGTCTCTTGTCGTTTCCCGCCTGTTGAGCCTGGTTCAGGTGGTCGTATTCTTGTGGATGGCTTCAAATTTACTTCGAGATCAGAAGTTTTCGCGAAAGGTGCTACTGACTTACGCGCTTTCAACGGTTCTTTTGGTCGGGGCCGTCAGACTTGGTATTCCTGGATTCGCGCCGGAGATAGCAACTAACTATGAAGGATCCAGATTCTCAACGCTTGGAGCTAATCCCAACTATCTAGGACTAGTTCTTGCAGTAGCGGCTGTAATTTGGACGGGATTTGCTTTGGAGAGAAGGCTGTCAGGAATACCGTTCCTTATTCCAGCGGTTATTGTATTGAGTCTGATGATACAAACTGGATCACGTGCGGCTGTAGTGGCATTTATCATGGGAATCTGGTGTTACCTGTTGCCTTTTGGGGCCAGCCGACGAAAGATCGCGGCGGTAATACTAGTGGGCATTGCAGTGATCATTGTAGGTTACCTCACACTTAGCAGTCCTGACCTGCTGGGCCGATGGCAGCGAACGATTTATGAGGGCAATTCAGCCGGGCGCGACGTCATTCTAGCTTCCTCATTGTCTATGATATCCGAGCGTCCGTTTTGGGGATGGGGACCGGTCGAATATCAGAGTGAACTGATGTTGCGCTTCAGTAACTTGTATGCCGATCTGGATCAGGATCCTCACAACCTGATTCTTAGTGTTGTCCTCGAGGTAGGCATCATTGGAGGCATGCCTCTTTTCATTGCAATTGCGCTGTGCGGTGGTGCGGCATGGAAGGCTCGTGCAGGAGAGCTCGGCGTTTTGCCGTTCGCCCTCCTGGTTACGCTGTTAGTAGGGCTCCAATTTCATACATGGCTGCTCAATAAGCCCTTATGGCTGATTTTGGCCGCGTGCCTAGCTGCAAATGGGTCTAATACTGTTCTATTGAGAAGACAGAGAAAGGCTAATGGCGCACCGCCGTCGGGATTGTGACGATTGAGAAGTTACGCGCCAAGGAGTTCGTCACGGTCAATTTCGGAGGCGGCGCGAAGGCGCCGGCGTTCGCATGAGACACGTTAGTCGGGCAGCGTTGACTGTCACAGGTCATGACTGCAAAAGGTTCAATAAGCCTCCAGTGGTCATGCACGTCGCCCCTGGCTATTGGGCAGGCGATCCACGCCTTTTCCATCTAGAATGCTGGACACTTGAACGCGCTGGCTACCACGTCGAGCTAGTCGCCCATGCTGCTCCAGAGGAAGAGTGTCAATATGGTCTTAACTTTTACAGTCTCGGCTCGTTGAGACAACCCTCGTGGAAGTGGCGTATCCTGGCTCGCCTGCGGAGATCCTATCGGGCGTACTTATTGGCGAAAAAATCAGAAGCGGCGATCTTTCACATCCATTCGCCGGAATTCATCGTTTTGGGGTCGCGGTTGGCGCGAAGGATGGGGCGGAAAGTAATCTTCGATTGCCGCGAAGACTTTGAAGGATATGTTCTGCAGAGGAACGGTATCCCGGCGTTTTTAAGAAAATCGATGGCTGTCTTGGTCAGGAAGCAACTTGAGTGGGCGTCCAGCCGGTATGACGCGGTCGTTGTTGCTGACCGCGGCACCGGTCGTCGTTTCGAAGGGCGCGCGCGGAGGCTAGTGATATTACATAATTTTCCTCGACTCGAGCTCTTTCCTTATGAAGTGATCCCTGACGAGCAAAAGTCCTTCGACGTCGTGTATCACGGAAGCATTCCGAAAAGCCACCTGGAAACGCTTCTGGGAATTGATGAGGCGTTGCTCCAGCTTGGGCTTGCAGTTCGGTGGCGGCTGATCAACAAGGGGGCGCCCCACATTGAATGGTTTCTTTCTGAACTGAGGCGGAGAGACGCATTGGCGCGGTTTACTGTTGATGGACGGGTCCCTCATGAGCAGATTGCCGGAGAAATTCGCAAAGCGAGAATAGGCATCATCCCACTTGCTGATCTCCCTAAATTTCGAAACAACATACCGAGAAAGCTCTTCGAATTCATGGCTCTTGGCATGCCTGTCGTAATGAGTGATTTGCCGCCGTCCCGCGCTTTCGTACGTGATGGTAGGACGGCGTTGCTAGTGCCACCCAACGACTGTCGAGCATATGCAGATGCGATACGCCAGCTATTGAACGACTCTCCCCTTCGTTACAAGATGGGTGCGGAAGCTCGTAAACTTGTGGAGATGGAATTCAACTGGCAGAAGGAGTCTGAGAAACTGCTCGGTCTGTATGCCGATCTGACGGCCGACTAGGATCCCGCTCATGACTCTGCCTGGATTTACGGACAGTACCAGCCCATGAACGGCTTCGTCGCATTTGCCGGCGTGAATGGACTCGCGTGTGATCCCAACCGGATTGCTCCAGTTGAACCTAGCAAAGCCCGTCTCGTGTTTCCGTCTGAAGTGGGTTCACCTGTTTTAACATGGGGTGAGGAACAGGGAGACGTTTGCCTAGCGGCAGGGCGAGAATCATTCGTCATTGTTTCTGGCTATGTCCTAGAGATCCCAAATGAGACTGAGCTTGGAACGCAGATCGAAAACGCGCACGCTGTAAGACGCATTCTAGATGGCCTGCCTTCCGCAGCCGCTCTCGGTGGATTCATCAGGGGTTTAAGGGGTTCGTTTGCGATTGTCTATCATAACGCTTCAAGCGGCGATATGATCTGCGTGACAGACCGGGTTGCATCGCGTCCGCTGTGGTGGAAGTGGAAGAATCCTGGCTGGATAGTTTCTTCACATGCGATGGCGGTTGCTCTGAGCACGCAAGCGCTCGCGCTTGATCCGGTGGCGCTATCTACATTTCTCCTATACGGCGGCTCGATTGAGCCTACGTGTTCCTTGTTTGCGGAGGTGAAATCGGCGCCGCCGGGGATCATCGTGCGCCTGAATCGGGCCGGCTGCTTGGAATCATACTGTTGGCATGATTTTCGGCACCGACCCGATCAGCAGCGCTCGCTTCAGGACTGGCTCGATCTCGCTAGAGGTCGCTTAGTCGGATCAGCTGCGCGGCTACTCCGTCGGAGCCGGAGACCGGCGATTTTCTTTAGCGGCGGTGTGGATTCGCGCCTTGCGGCGGCTGCTTTAAAGGCGGCGGGCGGCGATCCGCTTTTGGTAACCCTTGGTGACAGCCGAAACATCGAGGTTCGCGTCGCTAGCGCTGCAGCGAAGGCGTTGAGTTTGACGCACAAAGTGATCCTGAGAGACCACTACTGGTATTGTCGCTCTCTGCCGCGCTCTGTTTACGAAACCGCAGCAAGTTATGTCTTCACACATGGCCACTTCTCACGGGCCGCAAAACAAATCAGCATGGAATGCGGAAGCGACGTCTTCCTTCTCGGGGATCTCTGTGAAGCATTCAGCAAGTTGCTGTGCTCTACAAACGGGGTTCAAGGCCGGTTATGGACGTCTGAAGAGTTTGCAGATCGCTTCGATTCTCTCCGGCTGCCGCTCTATCGTCCCGTCAATAGAAACGCCACGCTTTCTCTTCTGAAGGGGGCCCTGCGCACCGACGTCCTGGACGGCATGCGTCGGCAGATAATGGAGCGGTACGAGCGCGTCTTAACCGTTTCTGAAGACCCGTTGATCGTAGGAGACTACTTTTTTCGCTGGCAATCGCTTCCAACCATTCCAACCTTCTTTATGTTTTTGGATCTTCGCTCCGTGGCGGCGGAACGAAATCTAATGCTTGATCCAGACGTCCTAGATTTGTTGCAATTGCTTCCGTCGAACATTCGAGATGGTCGCAACTTCGGCTCACAACTGATTGGCCGCCTTCGTCCGCAAGCGGCGTGGATTCCCAACGCAAACACGCTGCTGCCGCTGCGCTGGCCCGCATCAATGCACAAGGCAAGCCTACGCATGAAGCCATATCTAGGCAGATTCAGGCGGCGTGCGATTGGCGATTCGCATCGGACAAGCGGTTCGTGGCCGAACCACGCTTTTTCTTACGTTCACCGACCGGCGTGGCGGAAAATCTTTGAAAGTGTACTCTCGGACGGCGATTTGTTCGACTCTAGTATCTTTGACGTCGATGCCGTCCGTCGGTGTTGGCAGGCATTTGTCGAAGGCGACCATCGCCGAGTGGGCGACATAGAGAAATTGCTGCAGTTAGGGCTTACCAAGAGGCTCCTATATCAGGGCTGGACAGATTTCATTCGAAGCTGCGATTTCATCCCGAAGAGTCCAGCCGAGAATTAACCAGCCAACATTTCACGGCAGACGTCAACGCTGTCACAGAGTGTTTATCAATGTTCACCTCAGTCATTCATGATGCCGGTTTGCAGTATCCGGACGATGACGAGTACTTTTCTCCGGATAATTCATGGCCCGAGTATCGGATTGGGCATATAGCCAGAAAGCCTAATCCGGTATATACAGCCGTGCGTCAATGTCTGGCTGACGCGTGCCTGGATAAAGAGCGCTTCGGCAAGCCCGACTGGAATCCGTTAGGAGACTATATTTCGCCTGGAGACAACGTCTTCGTTCTGTGCAACTTCGTACAACAAAAGACAAGGACGAGGAGTGATTCTGCATTTTTCGCTAAGTGCACACATGGGTCCGTGGTTCGGGCTGTAATAGACTATGTCCTTCTAGCGTTGAAAGGTCGCGGTTCTATATCGTTCGGAAACGCTCCGCTTCAATCGTGCAAGTGGTTGGAGGTCACGAAACAGTCCGGCGCCCTCCACGTAGAAGAATTTTATAAGAGATTTAGTCGAGACGCAGTCTCAGTCAGCCTCGTTGACCTTCGTGGGCACGTCATGCGACGAAGCGCTCTCGGCGCTGTTAGGACGGAGTTTCACGCCGAGGGAGGCGACAACTCTATTGATGTAGAATTGAAGCACGAAAGTCTTCTCGAGGAACTCTACGAATCTAGCCATTTTCCACGATTCCGGGTCATGGATTATGACCCAAAGCGCATCGAGCGTTGTCACCAGCCGGGTCGACATGCGTACATCATAAGTCGAAGAATTCTTGAGAGCGACGTGATCGTCAGCATACCCAAACTGAAAACTCATGAGAAGGTTGGCATAACGTGCGGGATAAAGGGATCCGTCGGCGCAGTTGCGCACAAGGATTGCCTGGCTCATCACCGATATGGTCCTCCGAGACAAAACGGCGACGAATACCCGGACCGCTTGGGATTCTTGAGATTCGTTTCCGCTCTGCACGATCGGGCCTATAGCAGCGAAGCCACTCTCGTCAAGACGGCTTTGCATTCGGCTAACCACTTCTCAAGACGGGTGATCTGTCGCTTTACGCGCGCCTTGAGTGGATCTTGGCCTGGCAATGATACGTGCTGGCGGATGGCGGTCGATCTCGCGCGGATCATAAAGTACGCGGACAGGACTGGCAGAATGCACAGCGCACCACAGAGAAGTCACATTGTGTTAACTGATGGAGTCATCGCTGGGGAAGGCGATGGGCCGCTTTATCCTCGCCCTGTCCATTTTGGATATCTTAGCTGGTCTAGTGACGTCGTAGTGGGAGATTATGTAAATGCGATAGCCATGGGCTTTGATCCTAATAGATTGTCCATACTTCGTGAGGCGACGAGAGTGTCCGATTATCCGCTTACCCACGTTGATCCGTGGCAGCAGACGATTCGAATCAACGGGCGTTGCACTACAGTTAGTGCACTTAAAAGTAGCTTTGGTGATAAGAAGTTCGCGCCGCCGCGAGAATGGCGCGGGTTCTTATAGCTCGAGATGTCGGGACGAATAGAACGGACTAAAGAACAAGACTTCCCGCCACACCAGAGGCTGCACGGCTCTAGGCTGCTTGCTCGTGTCGGAGTGGATTGGCGCTGAAACTCCTCGTTTTAGCATCTAACTATCCTCACGCAGGCCATGTCTTCTCCGGGATCTTCAACGAGAGGAGCGTGCTGGCGTTATCGGAATTGTGCGAGGACGTGACGGTTCTTTCTCCGCGGCCGTTCGTTCCGCCCATCGCGTCGTCGCTTGTCTCGCGTTGGAACGCCTACGCGATGGCCGCACGCTACGAAATCAGGAATGGCGTACCTGTATACCGTCCTTCGTACATTCAGATTCCTCTCATCGGACCCGGATTTAGCCACGACTATGGGGCGTTTTTGTGTTGCCGAAGGGTTGCTAAAGAGATGCAACGCCGCAGCGAGTTTAACGCTATTCTTGCGTTTGACGTTGTTGGGACCGGAGCCATGGGTTGGAGACTAGGGCGAACGCTGCGGGTGCCAGCAGCTACGTGGATTACGGGGCACATTCCGAAAGGGCGGTCTCACAGCCTGACTGCGCTGAGGGCTGTTGCGCGCTCAGACATCGTCTTCTATCAAAGCCGGGAGTGTCTAGAGGCAGTAGCTTCTCTGATCGGGAAGCAAACGCAGCTAGCCCCAGCCCGTCATGTAGTGCTGCCGCGCGGCATACCGGAGCCTCCGTTGATGTCGAGAGTTAAGATCCGTGAGCAAATAAGGAATCTATTAGGGGTCGCCGACCGGCAGACGCTTGTAGTCAGCATTGGAAGGATCACGCGGGCGAAAGGCATACTTGAGTTGATCAAAGCATGCACACTATTGCGGTCGAGTCCAGACGTTGATATAGCTTGTGTGGTGGTCGGCTCCCTTCCCGCCTTTGACGAGACTCGCTCATTTAATAGAGAGATCGAACGTAACCCTCTTCTACGAAACAGACTAAGGTTGCTGCCAGCTTGTAGCCCCGACAAAATGTGGGAATACCTATGTGCGGCTGACATTTTTGCCTTTTCGAGTCACCAGGAAGGAATGCCTAACAGCTTATTGGAAGCGATGGCAATGGGCGTTCCGGTTGTCGCCTTTGGCATTCGACCGGTTTTGGAAATTGACGCTGGTACTGGATCCATCTCGATTGTGCGACCGTTTGACGTATCCGCTTTCGCAATGGAAATCAGTAGATTGGCTGGATCTTTCGAGCTCCGCACGGAGCTTGGGCAAAGAGGCAAAGCACAGGTGTTGGAACGGTTCATGGTGCGAAAAAATATGGCCGACGCTGTCGAGCGTATTAACGAAGTGATTGAGTCTTACTCTGGGCGCGCTTAACCTAAGATCGGAGAGATGCATTGATGTGAAGTGCTCGCGCCAACGCACGCAGGGATAGGAAGTTGGCCGGTCACGCCTTGAACGTCGCGTGATCGTCACTGTACGGGGATCGCTGACGAAGCTGGGGTTTATGCAGAGTAGAACAATACGTCGAATCATCCTAATGTTCTTGTTGTTCACGGAAATATTGCTCTTCTCCGGGTTTGGCGAGGGGCAGGACTTTAGGGTAGACGACTATCCAGCGCTCGCGGTCATGGGGCGACCGGGACTCGATGAAGACACGTATTATGTTTCATTTGCGGGCGACTTTGGGTTTTCCAGGCGCCTTCCGTCGGAAGAGGTGATTCAAAAGCACCTGGCGTTTGAGTCACGCTTGTTTTCCAGGTTCGACTTAGGCGTCATCAATCTCGAATTCATGCTTCCGGGAATGACTGGCGACGAGTCAGACAAGCGCATCGATGAAGCGGCCATCCGCATTCTGAAGATGGCCGGTTTCGATCTCGTGTGTCGTTCCAATAACCATGCGCTCGATTTCGGCCTTGATGGCATCAAATATAACGAAACGCGTCTGCGGGCAGCAGGGTTTGCGACGGTGGGTACGAAGTATGGTCCCTCTTATACGTGGTCAGCGGGTGGGAGCAAGATCGCCTTTTACGCCTTCACAGACGACACAGACAAGGAGGATCCAGAACACGCTGTTCTTACCACCGCTGGCGCCGATCTGGACGTGCTGCGAACGAATCGTGGCGACGGGAATTTCAAGATTGCCCTTGTTCATCTCGGCTCCGCGGGGCGCTATGTTAGCCCTCACGAGAGGGAAGTCGTGAATCGCTTGATCGACGCTGGGGCCGACATGATTGTCAGCACTGGAAGCCACTTCATTAAGGGCCATGCCATTGAGAGAGGGAAGCCGGTATTCTACGGGCTCGGTAATCACCTTTTCTCCGAACAGAGTCCTCACAGTGGAGGCATTGGCATGTACGCCGTTGCCGGCTTTGAGTCTGGAAGGCTAGTTCAAATGTTTGTCGTCCCGTTTTGGAATGACGTTGACAACGGCAAGGTCGGTCCCCTTGACGAGCCCACTTTCGCATCATTCAAGCGAGATTTTCTGGATCGCTCTCACCAGTCTTCAGAGGACAGATATTTTTCTGATCCTGTCCTTTTTGAAAACTTTCAGACAGCTGTGGCTAGCATTACAATATCCGATATCCAGAACATCAAAGTAAGGCACCTAAAGTACGCCGTACTGATATTGATTAATAACTATCCGATGCTAAGCATATTCATCGTGGCGACATGTGTACTTCTTACTATATTGGTGACGCGCCGCCTCCTTTATGCCGTCAGTCGACATAAGAACGTCAGGGTGGCGCGCCGTTTGGACTGAGAACCAGGCTGAAGAGCATGATTCGCAACGTCATTATTACCGCTGATGACTACGGCATGTGTGAGTCCGTTAACGAAGGTATCGATGCGTGCTTGCGCGCGGGCACAGTGCACTCGACGTGTGTCATGGTCAACATGGCGGCGTCCGGCGGCGCTTCCGGCCTTCGCCGACGTTTTCCGGATTGCTCCATAGGAATTCACTGGACGCTTACGGAAGGGCGACCCATCCTTCCAGCAAGGCGGGTTGAGACTCTGGTGAACTTATCAGGCGAATTTCTTTCTAAAGCGGAGTTTCGCAGACGGTGGCTTCTTGGTCGAATCGATAGGACCGAATTGAAGTCCGAGCTCGCGGCGCAATATGCGCGCATTGTGGAGCTAGTCGGAGCGCCAGAATTCTGGAATACCCACCAAAATATTCATCTCCTTCCCGGATTGTTTCAATTCTGTGTTGATGTCGGCCGTAGTCTTGCTGTTCCGGCGATGCGATGTCACAGGAGAATCACGACGCAGTACGGAGCGACGTCGCGTTATCATGGGCCGCGGCCAGTGCGTTGGTTGAAGGGCGAACTCTTATCACGATGGTGTCGGTCGGCGGAGCGAGCTGGAGTCCTCATGCCAGATGGCAGAGTCTATGCGCCTGGAGGCAATGGCGTCTTGATCGCCGCCTTAGAAGAGATTTTAGAAGGCATTTCCTGGTCTCGCATCCGATTCGGGGTTGAGGTTGTTGTCCATCCGGCGCGTAGTATTAAGGGCCTTTCAGGAAGTCTTACTGACTCACGTGTTCGGGAGTACGAAATCTTGCAGGACAGCTCGCTTGTCGATCGCCTCATGCGTCGGGGTGTGAGCCTCACAGGTTTTAGCGCTTTGTGTTCCAGCAACTCTCGCCGCGAAGGCGTGCGTGAAACGTGATTCGTCGACTATGCTAGGAATCCATGACTGGAGGATGGAATTGTACTGGCGCCTTCCGGTTCGATTTCAGGAGGCTGCGTTGTCAGCGTATGCTCGATACCTGGAACGACGGTATTATGGCGTTGGATATGAATACTGGTTGAAAGAATTTAGAAACAGGCAAACCTGGTCTCTTATAGAGGGAGAGCGATGGCAGGTTAAGCGACTGCGACAAGTATTGGAGGTAGCGGCTCGAAGCGTCTCCTACTATAGGCAATCATTGAAGCACGTTGATGTAGATGCTATTCGCTGCACTGCGGACCTTGCACGGCTTCCACTTGTCGAGAAGCAGTCGATCCGCCAAAATGAAGCGCAGTTTCTAGCTGAGGGGCTTAAAAAAGAATCTCTTTGGTTACAGAAAACGAGCGGAACAACAGGGACCGCTCTGGCGATATTCTGGCCGCTTGCGATGCTGCCGCAGTTTTGGGCGATGATGGAAGTGATGGTCCGAAACGTGGCTCGGGTCGGTCAGGGGATTCCTCGTGCGATGATGGGAGGACGTCCGGTCGTCCGTGGTAGAACCACCCTTCCGCCTTATTGGCGCTTCAATCGCCGTTGGCGGCAACTTTACCTATCGAGCTATCACGTTTCGGCTCGGACTGCCCCGCTCTATGTCTCGGCCATCCGCCGGTACGAGTCGGAGTGGATGACCGGTTACGGCTCCGCAATCGCGGCGCTTGCGGAAAGTGCTCTTGAGGCGGGCTTAGAGCCGGTTCCGTTGCGTGCAGTGATCACGAGCGGCGACACGCTTCTACCGAGCATGCGCCAAAGCATTGAGGCCTTCTTCAAATGCAAGTGCTTTGATCATTACGGACAAAGTGAAGGCGTGGCGATGGCGATGGAGTGCCCCTACGGCAGAATGCATGTTATCCCGTCGCTTGGAATCGTAGAGATTCTACGTCGAGACAACACGCCTTGCGCTCCTGGAGAGGTAGGAGAGATCGTGGCGACAGGACTGATGAACGACGCGATGCCGCTCATACGGTATCGGTTGGGCGACTGCGCTAGCTGGGCGCCCGAGGAATCCTGTCCATGCGGCAATCAGCAACGCGTACTCACCAGCCTGGAAGGGCGTGTTGACGACTATCTTGTAACGGCGGACGGACGCAAGATAGGGCGCCTTTCGACCGCGTTGAAACGTAGTCCCTCCGTCCACTCCGCTCAAATTGTACAGGAACGACCTGGTCGAGCATGGCTTCTTATACGGCCAAGCAATGGCTATCGACGCGCAGATGCCCTCGCTATACGCGACGACATTATTGAGAAAGTCGGTGATCTCGAGATCGAAATCCTTGAAGTGGCGGAGATTCCGAAGACTCCTCAAGGCAAGAACTCCTTGGTGGTGCGACTTGATGAGCGACCGGTCATGTTAGCCACCTATGAGCGGTTGCTTCACGGATCCGGTGACCATGTCCCTTGAGCCGTTTCTTGCAACGGGGAAGGCCGACCATGAATCGGCGCTGGAACGATAGGGTGGCCGCAAGTTGTCTCACAAATCGCTATTGAGAACCGAATAACCTAAGGGCAACAATCGTGACGATCTCGATCGTTATCCCATGCCGCAACGAAGCGGCATTCATAGAAAGATGCGTTGCGTCGATTCTTCGACAGCGAGTCGGCGAGCATAGCATTGAAGTGATTCTGAGCGACGGCATGTCCGACGACGGCACACGAGACATACTTGATCGCTTGGCCGCTGAAGACAGCCGTGTTCACGTCGTTGATAACCCTCGTCGCATCGTGTCTACCGGTCTCAACGCTGCGATACAGGCAGCTTCCGGACAGATCATTCTCAGGATGGATGCTCACACCGAATACGCTCCCGACTACGTTCTGCAGTGTCTTCGGACGCTTGAGAAGACGGGTGCTGACAACGTCGGCGGACCTTGGGTTGCAAAGGGGGAGGGCTACTTGAGCCGGGCGATTGCTGCTGCGTTTCAATCGCCATTCGCGGTTGGCGGCGCGCGCAGCCACGATCCTGAGTATGAAGGAGAAGTCGATTCCGTGTATTTAGGATGTTGGCGGCGGGAAATCTTCGATCGAATCGGCTTCTTTGACGAAGAATTGGTCCGCAATCAGGACGACGAATTTAATCTTCGCTTGGTGCGGTCCGGTGGGCGGATCTGGCAGTCCCCCGAGATTCGAAGTTGGTACCAGTCGCGGACGTCGCTTCGTGATCTCTTCCGGCAATACCTGCAGTATGGCTACTGGAAGGTCCGTGTGATCCAGAAACACCGGCTTCCAGCTTCAATTCGCCACCTTGCTCCGGCTGGATTCATAACTGCGCTGGTAGTTTTGGCTGCGGCGTCTTCACTCGGAACGATTCCTGCCTATGCGTTAGTTATCATCGTTGCGGCCTACGTGTTTGGCGTCGCCGCCGCGTCCGTGATCGCCGCCGCCCATCATGATCTGAGTGTCCTGCCTGTCCTGCCCCTCGTGTTTGGTTGTTACCATTTCGGCTATGGGTTGGGCTTCCTAAGGGGCATGTTGGATTTTCTTGTACTCCGACGCGTCAGTCCGTTCGCCAGCGACCTCACGCGGACTCGCCAGCCAAGTTCCGAGAATCCAAAGTGAGCAGCGTCGCATGAGTTATGACGCGGTTCGCATGATAAAGAACGTGCTCAGCGAGATCGACCTGTGGATGGGCGCAGCGGTGAGCCTTGAAACATGGAAGTACAGCAACAACTCGAATGGCGCCGTTGGGCGACAAGGCGTCGAAACGGCCGAGGACTGGAGCAGCACGCGTCGCAAAGGTTCAACCTTGCGCGGCACGGATGGGTCTGAGCTCGATAACGACGAGAGATACATCCGGTACATTCTCGGGGTCGAAAGCATCAATGTGATCGGAGCGCTGTCGCTGGCCAAGGTATTTGATTTCAGCCCGTACAATTCTATCTTCGAGATCGGATGTGGAGACATGGCGCAGGCGTACGTCATCCATCGCCTGTACCCACATATTCGTTACGTCGCAACAGATCTTGATCCCTACGTCATCGACCGCTGCACGCGATTGCCGGCCTTGGCCGGCATAGAAAAGCGCGTTTTGGATGTGCTGTCCATTCCTGACGGCAATCCGCCTTTTGCAGGATTCGACTTGCTTGTGAGCTGGGGTATGGAATACGCGCTGGACGATGCGCAGCTTTCGAGATTACTTCATATCGTCCGCGGGGCGCACATTCCCTATCTGCTGTGTTCCGCTACAACTATCGGCTTGCTGCGATACGGCGTCTCTCGGATAGGGGAAAAGCGGAAACGCGCATTGGTCGACCAGGGCAAGCTCAGGATGACGGGATGGCGGCGTTCGGTTGGCAAACTGCGACGGCTGGCGCAGCAAGCCGGCTTTGAAACGCGATGCCTTGGTCTGTTCGGATACCACTTCTGCCTGCACTTGAACCCTTCTGCCAATTTCAGCCAATCGTTGGCGCGCCACACGACGTGAGGTAATTCTGCGGTCCTGATCTACAGGTGCGACCGGTGCGACAAACCACGCGGAGCAGCGGCGTCACGAGGCGCTACGGCATGAGAACGGAACCGGTGGACGCTCGACAACTCGAGTATTTCAGCCGCGTCAAGTATCGGAGTCCGGACGATCCTGTGGTCGCCGCGTACGCCGACCCCAAAATCGAGTTCATCCGCGCGCACGCGCCATTGTCCGGCCGCATATTGGATCTCGGCTGCGGCAACGGGATCTTCACGCAGCGATTGACGCGAGAGGGCGCGGATGTTACGGGCCTTGATCTCTCGGCGGAGCTGCTGCACCAGAACCCGCATGACCGGCTGGCGCGAGGCGATGCCGTGCAGCTCCCGTTTCGCGACTCGGCGTTCGACCTGGTTTTCGAGGCCAACCTCTTGCATCACGTCGGCAGCCCGGCAGAAGTCATCTGCGAAATGCAGCGGGTCAGCAAGAAGTACGTCGTCCTGCTGGAACCGAATCGGTACAATCCGCTGATGTTCGCGTTTTCGGTCGTAGTTCCGGCGGAAAGAGGCGGCCTGAAGTCGTCTGCGCCGCGGTTGCAGCGCATCGTGGAAAGCGCCGGCTTGCGTGTGAAAGCCTGCAGGACGACCGGCATGATCTCGCAGAACAATACGCCGAAGGCACTCATCCCGCTGCTGCGGCGATTCGACAGGCCGATCTGGTGGGGCCAGTACATCATCATCGTCGCCGAGAGAACTGTATGAGTGCGCCGCAAGATCAGAGCATCCTATGGGAGGCGGCTTACTCCCGTTTCGAGACGCCTCAGCAGGAAGTGCGAAAATTCAAGCGGCGTTTGATGAGACTGGGGGTTGCTAATTGGCCGCGCGATGCTGCCGTCGTTGAGCTCTTTTGCGGGCGCGGCAACGGTCTCGTGGCGCTGGCTGAATTGGGTTTTGCGCGCCTAGAAGGAGTGGATCTCTCATCGAGGCTGCTGGCGCAGTATCACGGCGCCGCGAAATGCTACGTTGCGGATTGCCGTCAGCTTCCTTTTGCCGCAAACAGCAAAGACGCGCTCATCGTTCAGGGCGGCCTGCATCATCTGAACACGCTTCCAGAGGATTTAGAGCAAGTGTTCTCAGAAACAAGGCGCGTCCTTCGGCGCGGCGGACGCTTTGTCGCTGTCGAACCGTGGCCGACGCCGTTTCTTCATTTTGTACACAGGCTGTGTGGGCAGGCGTTTTGCCGCCGGCTGTCCGGAAAACTCGATGCTTTGGCGGAGATGATCGAGTACGAACGACGCACTTATCTGCAGTGGCTGGGAGCGGCCGACCTCGTTATGAATCTCCTCCGCAGACACTTCGAACCGCAGCACGTTTCCATGGGTTTAGGGAAACTCGCGTTTGTCGGCGCGCCCAGATAGGCGCGCCAAGAAATCCCCCTTGGTTGTAGGGCTGCGCTAAACTAACGCTTGTATGGCGTTTACTGTAGAAGATCTTAACGATCTGTTGGAGCTGCTGAGGCAGCACCCGGAGTGGCGCGATGCTGTGCGCCGCGAAGTACTTAGCCAGGAACTGCTTGAACTCCCTGAGATCGTGCAGCGCCTGGCCGATCGCATGGGTCAGTTGGCCGACCGGATGGATCAACTGGCAGTCCGGATGGATCAATTGACCGACAGGATGAATCAACTGACAGTCCGAATGGATCAGTTGGCCGGAGAAATGCGAGATCTTGCGGCTGCAACACGTCGGCTCGATGGGCGCGTCGGGAACCTTGAAGGTTGGCGATACGAGCAGAAGTTTAATGCACGTAGCCGCGTTGCCGCGATCCTGCGACGACCCCAGGATCTCCAGGTTGCAGACCTCGATCCGATCCTCGACGCGCGCGAGGAAGGAAGGCTTTCCCAAGAAGAATGGAAACAGTTGCTCGCTCTCGATTTTCTGTTTAAAGGGAAAGCAGGGAAGGCCCCGGAGGCCCCTGAGCGCCTCGTCGCACTCGAAGTTTCTCAAGTCGTAGACTCCCGCGATGTCCAACGGGCGAGCGACCGCGCGGCCATACTCTCTCGCCTCGGGTTCGACACTATCGCGGCAGTCGGTGGGAGGCGCCTGACAGAAGAAGCGACCGCTCTCGCCGAACGCCTTGGAGTGCGCACCCTATTCGATTTTTCCGATGACGCAGACTAGCCGAATAGCGGCAATCCCCACGGCTGACTACTCAGGAGGCGAATGCGTTGGACTTACGTCGTTGGCGTCTTTCTGCTCATTCTGGCGTTCGAAACCGGTGAAGAACCGCGAGGCGATGCGGCTTCGCGGCTGCTTATCACGAAGCAGCTCCTGGCCGACGGCAGCGTTCACCTTCCGAGGTCCCATCCCGAATGGTGGCTTATTCAAACTCCTGAAGGATGGACCTCCTTCTATGGAATCGGCCAAACTCTTCTGTTTGTTCCCTTCGAGCTGGCCGGCGGCTTGCTGTCGCTGGCGGCGCCTGGCGGCGGTCTGGCGGCAGTCCTGCAGCAGTTCCCTCTGAAGTACCTCTATGTTCCGCTGATCGGCCTCGGATTTTTCCTTGCGCTTCGCGCGCTGCTGGAGGCGCTGGGTCTCACGGCGTGGGAAGCGGCCTGTGCTTCGTTGCTCGTCACGCTCAGCTCAGTGACGGCTCACTATGTGCTGCAGTCGTTTCAAGAGGAAGCCGTCGTCGGCCTGCTCGCGTGCCTCAGCCTTCGATCCGCTTTACTTTTCGGGCGCTCTCTCCACAGACGCTATGCCGTCGAAGCCGGGGTCCTGTTCGGCTGCATGCTGCTTTTCCGTGTCAACGCGATATTTGTCTTCATACCCGTCGCGATGCTGTTTGCCCAAGGACTGCGAGCACAACGCGTACAGCCCGCCGCCTTGGGATCACTGCTTGCGGCATTCGCGGCCGGCGCGGCGGGTCCTGCGGCAATACACGCCGTCTTTGCATATCTACGCTTCGGCGACCCGTTATCCACAGGCTATGACCAACTGTCGTTAGAGGACGCGCCGCTGCCCCTCTGGGGGCCGTTTGAGCCCGCAGCCGTTGCGAGCCTTCTTTTTGGCCTGGGAAAGGGGCTCTTTATATACTCACCGCTGCTGGCCGCAGCCGTGTGGGGCGTCTGGATTGATCGTTCCGAACGGCGTCTGTATGGAATAGGCGCGCTCGCCGCACTAGCTGGAAGCGTGATCCTTAGCGCCTTTTTCTACACGCCGGACGGGTGCTGGAGTTGGGGCGCGCGTTACCAGGTGCACGTCGTCCCGCTCTTCACGTATCCCGCTTGGGTGGGAATTCGCGACCTCCTCCAAAAGCCTTTGGGTAGGCCATTGGTGGGCGTCGCGACGGCGCTTGGGGTCCTCTTCCAGTTCTGCGCGCTGATTGCCCCCGAGAGGATGGAATATAGTCAACTCCCGATCAACTGGGACTGGAAGGGAATGGAAGCAGGTTGTCCGGTAATCCAGGACCGCCAGTTTCCCATGCGCCTCGAGAACATTGCGACCGCGCTGCTGACGGTCGGCGCCGGCGCCAAACTCATGGACGTTTCGGACCCGGTCATTGTGCGAGAATTCGGCTATTTCTGGCCGATGCGCATTGGCCGCCACTACCACGGATGGACGCGTGTGGTTATCGCCGGCGTATGGTTGACGGTTTTGGCGGCTGCTTTGATATGTCTGTATCACTCGTTGTGGCTGAATAGAGCGGGGCAGGATGCCGCTGTGCCTGACAAACACCGGAGCTCTTACCGGAGGAGGTAAGGCGTCCATGAATCCTGGGAGTGTCCGTAATGTCACAAGCGAGCGCCGGCGGCGCCCGGCGGAAAGCCGTTCCCGACGCCGATACGGTTGAAGTGTCTGTTGTGATGCCCTGTCTGAATGAAGCCGATACGCTGCAGATCTGCATCGAAAAAGCCCGGCAGGCGCTCCGCCAAAACGGGATTTCAGGCGAGATCATCGTTGCGGACAATGGCAGCACTGACGACTCGGTCGCCATTGCTGGACGGATGGGCGCGCGCGTCGTTCACGTGGAAGCGAGAGGCTACGGCGCCGCGCTGATGGGCGGCATCGCCGCAGCAAGGGGCAAGTTCATCATTATGGGCGATGCGGACGACAGCTACGACTTCCGCGAAATACCGCGGTTCGTCGAAAAACTGCGAAGCGGCGCGGAACTTGTTCAAGGGTGCCGCCTGCCTTCGGGCGGCGGCCGGATCATGCCCGGCGCGATGCCCTTTTCTCATCGATGGCTCGGCAACCCGATGTTCTCAGTCCTCGTTCAGCGTATGTTCCGTTCGCCTCTTCACGACGTGTATTGCGGACTGCGCGGCTTCACCCGCGAATTCTACGACCGCATCGGCCAGCGCTGTACGGGCATGGAATTCGCAACCGAGATGATCATCAAAGCCGGCGTTTTCGGCGCCAAAGTCGCCGAAGTCCCGATAACGCTGTGGCCGGACGGCCGAAAAGCGCATCCGCCGCATCTCAGAACAATCCGAGACGGCTGGCGCACGCTCCGGTTTTACCTGACCTATAGTCCTCGATGGCTGTTTCTCTATCCCGGAGTTGTCGCAATTCTCCTCGGACTTCTCGGTTACGCCATCGCTCTGCCGGGACTGACGCTTGGAGGCGTCACATTCGATGCGCACACATTGTTGTTCGCCAGTCTCGCCATTTTAGTAGGCTATCAATCCGTTTGCTTCGCGATCTTTGGCAAGCTGTTCGCCATTGGCGAAGGCTTGCTGCCCGAAGATCCGCGGATCACAAGATTTTTCAGGGCCGTGAATCTCGAACGCGGACTGTTGCTCGGCGCGGGCGCCTTGGCGACCGGCGTGTGTTTCTTGCTGATCGCCGTCAACCACTGGCGGCTGCACGACTTCGGCCGGCTCGATTACGCGCAAACCATGCGATGGGTGATTCCGGGAATGACGCTCACGACGCTGGGTTTCCAGACTGTCGTCAACAGTTTCTTTTCCAGCATCCTGCTAATGCGCAGACGACGCGAAAATGCGAAAGGAATTGAGAAACCTGACCAAGAGAGTTTACGTGATCGTGGATCCGCAGCAGCGCCTGCGGAGGGAACTTCATGATCTGACCAAAAGAACCCGCGTTGCCCTAGATCCTTTCAACATCCTCGTCTACCGGCTGCTCCACAAAGACGTTCCAGGCGTACCTCCGATCGAGAACCGCATCCGAGTCGGAAGCCGTCGGATTCGGCGGTTCATGGAAGCGGGACGCAACTGCTACACGCCCATCCGGAGGGCCATCGACCAGTACTATCGCGGGCCCTCGCGCCCACGCGTCCTCGACTTCGGCTGCGGCGTCGGCCGGGTCCTGCAGTATTTCGCCCGCGATAATGTCGAGCTCTATGCGTGTGATGTAGATGCGTCCGCAATCGAATACGTGCGCCGGACGTTTCCAGCCGTGCAGAGCGCCGTCAATCGTTACGATCCCCCTCTGCCTTATCCCGACGCGCAATTCGATGTCGTCTATTCCGTCTCGATCTGGACGCATTTGCCGCCGCATGCCCAAATTCCGTGGCTGCTCGAAATCCGCCGCGTCCTTGCGCCGGGCGGACTGGCTCTCATCACAACGATCGGTCCCTATGGCTACCGGATCGGAACGCATCTGGGCGAGGTCGCGTTCTCGCTGGAAGACCTGCTGCGTGAAGGTTTTTGCTACTCCGAATACAAGACAAAAGACCCAGGGACTGGTCCGTCCTATGGCGCAGGCTACCACACGCCGGCATATGTGGCCGCAGAGTGGGGAAAGTATTTCGATATTCTCGGCGACGTGCAGGAAGGCGTGATCGACAACCTCAACGATCTGGTCGTTCTGCAAAAGCGGCCGCTTGAATCTGCGTAATCTGCGGCTTCAAAACCGTTCCGGCGCGTCGACGATCACGAACTGTTTCGCCAACTCCACAAACGCCTCGCGATCCGACGCCTTCAACTCGAGCGGCGCCGCCGGCAACACCGCAGTTTCCGGCAGATAGATCCCTCCTCCCGCATCCAGCTTGTCTTTAGGCGCCGGAACTTCCTTGCGCAGAACCGTCTTCCCGCCGTCACCGTCCGCCCGGTACAGAGGATTCACGATGGGGTGGAGCATGCGCTCCACATGCCTCTCCCAAAGTCCACGATGTCGCTGAAAAAGCGACGGATTCCTCCCCGCAACGATCGATAATCCTTTAATTGCGTCCTTCAGCTCACGCGGCGTCCATTCACGCTCGAGATCCAGCGTATCATTGCAGATAAATTCCGTGACCAGCCAGTCCTCCGGAATCACGCGTTTGTTCATCGCATCAAACAGCGCGCCATAGCCTTCCGGACTCAACGATTTCCCGAACCTGACAGGCGAAAGAAGATTATGCAAATGGGGCAGGATGACAGCCCCGTCGCCCGAAACGACTCTCTGGAATTCCCGCGCAAGACTTACCTTGGAGTCGATGAGATGCAAGGCGTCGGACGAGAACACCGTCGAGAAATACGCGGATTCGAAAGGAAGCAGGTAATTCCCGTCTAGACAGAAGAAATTGGCCCCGCCGGCAAAGAACTTCCGCGCCAGATACAGCGCGGAAAACTGATAGTCTGCACACGATATTTGAGCGGCGGGAACCTTCCTGGAGATCAAGAACGAAGCGTGGCCGACGCCGCAGCCGAAGTCCAAGACGGGGCCGCTTTGGATCAAATGCAGGAGAGGGTACGTCGGCATGAATGCCGGCATCGAGAAACGATAGATCTGCCAGTCGGCCCAGGATTTTGACCCTAGCCGCTTCGCCGTCGCGGCGAGCGTTCCCGACGGCTCGGTCAGCGCGCGATGCCATGGACGCTTCAGAACGGCGAGCGCCTGAGCCGCTCCATTGAGGCCGAGCTTGTGCGCCGCGCGGTCCAGGATCCCAACGGCGCCGATAAAGCGGCTGTGGACCGGCGGGTCCATTGCCGTCAACAGCGCCTGCGCGGGCTTCTTGTTCTTGATCAGGTCGACTAGCGGCGGCCGGTATTCGTCGAGTTTTAGCCTGAGGATGCCGTCAACAATGGGAAACTCCCCCCCTTCGCTCGAAAGCACGGCGTATTCAATGCCGCAGGCGCTTTCGCCTATCACACTAGAGATGGCGAAACGACCGCCGGAATAAGGGCAATGCAGAGTTTTAATGAAGTTCGGCTGCACTCACGCTCCTTTAGACGGCGCCTACAGTGTACATACGAAGACGCATGAACAAGACGGATCTTGCCGAATTCGTGGAATGGGATGTCCGCAACTGGTCGGCCGCGCTTGATTTCTGGTCGACGCATACGGAACTGGATCTCAGTCGCTGCTCAGCCCTGGAGCTGGGCAGCAGAAACGGCGGGCTGTCTCTGTGGCTTGCGCTGCAAGGCGCCCGTGTGGTGTGCTCGGATGTTCAGGCGCCGGGGCCTGCGGTTCGAGAACGCCATCAAGCGCGCGGCGCGTCCCGCCTGATGCGGTACGAGTCGATCGATGCCACGAATATTCCGTACGAAGACGAGTTCGACCTGGTTGTTTTCAAATCCGTGCTGGGCGCACTGGGGAGAGGCGGCGCCCAATCCCAAGCTCAAGCCGTCCGGCAGATGCATGCGGCGTTGAAAAAGGGCGGCGAGCTGTTCTTTGCCGAGAACCTGACGGCTTCAGCGTTGCACCGGTTTCTTCGGCGGAAGTACGTCCGCTGGGGAAGGAGCTGGCGGTATGTGTCGGTCGCGGAAATGGTGGAGTTTCTCGCGCCGTTTTCGAAAGTACAGTTCCGCACATTGGGCTTTGCCGGCGCGTTCGGCCGTGGCGCCGGGGGGCAGAATCTACTAGGCATCCTCGACAAGACCATCCTCAATCACGTCATCCCCGAAAATTGGCGATACATCATTGTTGGAGTCGCGAAGAAGTGAGGCTGTTTTTGACCCGGGAGTAAGCGCTTCCCAAGCAAGGCCTTTTCTCCCCCTTCGAGGGGGAGAGCCGCCGAAGGCGGCAGGGGGCCAGAAGGCGTCGTGCCAATTTGTTCACGCCTTCTATGACCGCTTGATCTCTCTCTGACCCCATGATCGAATCCGCAGCCGCCGGGTTGATCCAATCAACTTGGTGGACAGGCCCACTCGGAAAGGCGCGCAATGGCCCATAAGTGCCACGGTCAACAGGCCAGCAACTCCTCGCTGCTGCGGCGCCCAACGTGCCAACGATACGGTCTTCCTCCAAGAGGGTGCGTTGTGAAGAGACGATCTGAGCGACTGAGCCGATCTTTGACTGCGCCGGCTGCGAGCCTGGCGGTTTTATTCTTTCTTTTGATCTTTCATCCGAGACCGGCGGATGCGCAGTCTGTCAGCCTGGCGTGGGACCCAAGCCCGGAAACCAACATTGCAGGTTACAACGTCTACCGGTCCGAGCAGGCCGGCGCGTTCAGCGGGCTTCCCGTCAATGGCGCGGCGCTCGTACAAGCCACGACGTATGCAGACCACACGGTTCAGGCAGGGCGGACGTATTACTACGTTGTGACTGCCGTTAGCACGAGCGGTGAGGAGAGCGCCTACTCCAACCAGGTCCAAACAACGCCTCCCGCCCCGGCGCCTGCGCCGCCGCCGGCCCCCGAGCCGCCTCCACCTCTACCCCCACCGCCCCCTACATCCCAGTCGACTGGAATCCGGGTGATTTCGGCTACCACCGATCCGGATGGCGCGCCATTTGTTCTCGATGGAGATCTCAACACGAGATGGCGGATGCTGTCGTTTCCGCAGGAGATCGTGTTCGATCTAGGAGGTCTAAAGACTGTTTCGGGATTCTACTATCGGGAAGAATGGACGCCGATCGATGGGTATGAAGTCTATGTGACCAATACTCTGTCTTCGTGGGGTGCGCCCGTGGCGTCCGGCGCGATTACGAGCAGTGGGAGCGCGTACTGGGGCGTGAATATCAGTTTTACTCCCACTGTCGGGTCGTACCTTAAGTTCCGCGTCACGGCGGGATACCCAGGCGCGAGTTACGGCTACATCGGGGAGCTGGGATTTGCGATCTCGGCGGCGCCCACGACCACAAACAAGCCGCCCGTGGTGAACGGCGGCCCGGACCAAACCGTGACGCTGCCTGCTGCGGCATTGCTTTCTGCGACGGCGACGGATGACGGTCTGCCGAACAACACGCTGACCTACCAGTGGAGCGTGGTCTCGGGATCCGGCGTCAAGCTCAGCGCGCCGAACGCGCGGACGACACAGGCCGTCTTTCCCGCTGCAGGAACCTACGTCCTTCGAGTCACCGTGAGCGATGGCCAACTCGCGTCAAGTGATGACGTTCGCATTCAGGTAAATCCGGCTGCAACGACAAACAAGGCCCCCACGGTCCATGCCGGCGCGGACCAAACGGTGACATTGCCTGCTTCGGCCACTCTAGCAGCAACCGCCAGCGACGACGGCCGGCCCAACGGGTCGATCACCTATCAATGGAGCCTTGTCAGCGGCGCCGGGGCCAACTTGGGCGCGCCTTATTCCGCAAGCACGCCGGTTGCGTTTTCCGCCGAAGGCGTCTACAGATTCCGCGTCACGGTGAGCGATGGCGAGCTATCCGCCACCGACGATCTGATCGTGACCGTGAACCCGCCGCCACCGCCGCCGGCCGAGATAACCGTCATCGTAGGGTCCAAGAATCGCGTCGTCCTCGAAGGCCCGCATGCCGTCGTGTCCGCCTTTTCCGCGGACGGCCGCGTCGCGCGGCTCGAGCTGTTCATCGACGGACAGCCCTACACGGCCGTGGCCGGAACGTCGCTGACCTATCGTTGGAGTACGAGAAGACTGCAGGGGCAGCACACCATCAAAGTCGTGGCATACGACTCGCGAGGCGTGGACATCGGCTCGACTACCGTTACGGTCACGGTCAAATAGGCCCGCTGTAGGGGCGCTCTATGAGCGCGCGCGGTCATTGACCGCGCCTACAGTGAACAGTTGCTGCTACAAACACAGCAGCCGGCCATACGTGCAACACAAGCCTGTCCAGCGAGTATTCCAGATGCCATGCAAGGTCGTACGGCGTCACAATGTAAATCGTGAAATACGCGCCAAGCATCAGTATCGGAAAGACGAGCAGACGAAGCGCACTGAAACAACCTTTCGCGCGGCCAATCGCCCACAGAAGCAGTAAGGATGCCAGAATTCCTGGATGCACTCCGCCCAGCGCCGCTCCGAAGCCGGCAAACTCTTTTGCAAAGGCAGACGCCGCCACGGGATATCGTGCGAGCGTCGTCATACGTTCGATTGCCGCCGAGTCCAGCAGCATGTCGCCGGGAGGCGCCAGAAAGGCGCGGAAGCTCAGAACCAGGATCAGCATCGGCGCCGCGCCTGACGCTATTCTCAAGCCGTCCTTCCAATAATCGCGCCACGTTCCTTGAGCGGCGGCGAGAATCAACAGACCTCCGAACACAACCGCGACGAAAACCAGACCTTCCATTTTGGTCCATGCCGCACACCCGGCGGCGAATCCCGCAAGGGCAAGCATCGGCGTCCTGGCCTGCGGCCAAACCTCAGCGAAGCGCAGGAGCACGACTGTTGCCAGCATGTACACGCTGAGCGGCGCATCGGCCATTTGGGCCGAGGAGAGCAGGAGAAAACTGGGCGTTCCCAGGAGGACAAGACCCGCGAGCCACGCGCGCCGGTCTTCTGTAATCGCCGAGACGCCGCTGGACGTGATTCCAATCGCCAACATCGCAAATAGCCCTGCAATCACAGCCGGAACGGCCTGCGCCTCAGAGCCCAGGATTTTCCATACGCCGTCTACGAGTCCCGGAATTAACAGCGGGTACGCGTTCATGCTCCATCCGAGCGCGGGATCGAAGAGATCCTTCCAGGCCGGACCGCCCCGGTAGAGAAAACGGGCGTGAAGATTCCATATCGCCCAGGCGTCCCACCCCCCATGCGGCGCGCCCGCCGCAAGCCGGGCGTACCAATAGCCAGCAGCGCCGCACGCGGTCCCCAACAGCATCCAACCGGCGCCGAGCCGAGCGGGCGCCTGCGGCGCGCAGCGCCGAAGATAAACATAGAGGCGCACGGCGGCGGTTCCCGCCGCTACCAGCGCAAGCATGGAAGAGATGCGGCTCGCGCCTCCGACGAGCCACTGCCACAGGAACGACAGAGAAGAGAACACTCCCAAAGCAAGCGCGGCGACAATGAAAGCCAGGCTGAGTCCCGTCATCTCAATGCAGCCTGCGAAACAGAACCAGACCGCCGCCGAAATCGCGAACGACAGTCAGATCCGGCGGGACTGAACCCGGATCGAAAGTTCGGAAAGCGCCGACTACCCACTCCTGCGCCGGTCCTAATTCGACGACGAGCGGGGCCAGCGCGTATTGAGTCAGGTAGTACCGTTTCGTTGCGGCGTTGGAAGTCCACGGCGCCTCGTCGCTGATATAACCGACGCGGCAGTCCGGCGGCAGCAGCTGTCGGAGTTCCCGAAGCGGACCTTCCGAGATGGTCCAGTCTGTGATTGTAGTCTCAACCTGTTTGCTGAAAACCGACAGGTTGACGGCCGAAGCCGCGGCGATCACGAACGCTATGATCACGGGCCTCTTCAGCGCCAGGCTGACGGCCGCCAATGCCAAAGCCGCCTGGCCCAACCGAATGCTCCATAAGGTCCTCGGGTCCAACACGCCGTCGGAACTCACGAGCCGGGCGAAGATAAACTCGTTGAAGGTGAGCACACACAGAGTCAGAACGACAGCGATCCGGGCGGGTGTGGACCAACGCAGTAGCAGACGTTTCACTTCAGATCAGCCTCAAACTCATGCCAACGGGCGGCGTTCCTTTATATCATCGCGACATCCGGCTGGCCACGCTGTAAACTAGCCGGCCATATGCTATACGCCACTACCGCCTGTCCTGCATGTTGACCGGCGCCTCCTTCCGTCCTGATATCGAAGGTCTGCGCGCGATTGCAATCCTTCTGGTCGTGGCATTTCATGCCGGCATCCCCGGCTTCTCCGGAGGATACGTCGGCGTGGACGTCTTCTTTGTACTTTCCGGCTATCTCATCACGGGCCTGCTGGTTCGCGAGATCGACCAGACAGGAACCGTTGACCTTTGGAGCTTTTATGCGCGGCGAGCCCGGCGTCTGTTGCCGGCCTTGGCATTGATGCTTCTCGGAACGGTTATTGCCGGCGTTCTGATTTATGCGCCTTTCGAAGCGAATCGCGGAGGCTTTGGCGCCACTGCAGCGGCGACAGCGGCGTATGCAAGCAACCTCTACTTCGCGAGCTGGCGGACGGACTACTTCGGCCCGGACCGTGAGAACAATCCGCTTCTGCATACATGGTCGCTGTCGGTTGAGGAACAGTTCTATCTTGTATGGCCCGTTCTCGTGATGGTGGGCCTGGGCGCGCTGTCGCGGTCCGGCAAGGACCGAAACCGCAGCCGGCTGCTGCTGTTCTTGGCTGTGGCAGCCGGCGCCTCATTCGGATTGTCCTTGTACCTGACGCGTTGGCGCCCGTCGTGGGCGTATTTCGCGTCGCCGGCGCGGGCGTGGGAGTTCGCGATCGGCGCGCTCGCACTCTTGATTCCCCAAAGGCCGGTCAGGAAGCGAGCTGTGCTTGGCTGGCTCGGCCTCGCCGGCATTGCGGCCGCAGTAGTATCTTTTGATCGCACTACGCCTTTCCCAGGCTTCGCGGCTCTGCTGCCGGCATTGGCCACGGCCATTGCGCTCCGCGCCGCCGATGATCCCCAGAGCAAAATGGCGCGAATTCTCGGCGCTGCGCCGCTGCAGACGATCGGCCGCCTTTCGTATTCGTGGTACCTGTGGCATTGGCCGGTTCTTGTTTTTGGGCTCGCAATATTTACGGACCCGCCGTTGGCAGGCCGCATCGCGCTTGTTGTCGCCGCACTGGGCATCGCGGCGGCGTCCTACCGGTTTGTGGAGAATCCTATTCGCTACAGCCGCCGCTTGGCGGGCCGGCCTGCTTATTCGCTGATTATGGCGGTTGTGCTGACGGCTATCGGCCTGGGGCTCGCGTTGACGTGGAGGCAAGTCACGTTTTGGGCCGTCGACCACACCGAACATGGGCGTTTTGCACGCGCGTTCCTCGACGGACCGTCGATCAAGTGCATGGGGGACTACTTCACCACTGAAATCGAAGACTGCAGCTCTGCCCACCAGAACTCCAACGTCAGCGCCGTGCTCTTTGGCGACAGTCACGCGGGCCAATGGTTTTCGGCCGTGGAGCCTATCGCCGTAAAAAACGGATGGCGGCTTGTAACGATGGTGAAGTCGGCGTGCCCGACTGTCGAAGCTGAGTTTTACTATCCGGAATTGGGGAGGATCTACAGCGAATGCACGCTATGGCGGCGCAACGCCATCGAGAAGATACGGCAGATGCGGCCGATCCTGACGTTGATGGCTTTCTCGGAGAACTACGAGTTTGACGACGCGGAATGGCGGGAAGGCTTGAAAAACGTGTTAAGCGAGGTCAGCAAATCGAGCCGGCGCGTCGTCCTTCTGAGAGATACTCCGGCCGCCAATCTTGACGTGCCCGCCTGTCTTGCCCGTCACGCCTGGCGGCCGCGCCTCATACCGTCTCCAGCCTGTGACTTTCGTCTGAATCAGTCCCCGCGAGTGTATGACATTCAACGTTCGGTCGCAGACCATTTCGACAACGTGTTCGTCGTGGACCTGTCCTCGAATATCTGTCCGGATGGCTTCTGCAGAGTGGAGCGCAGCGGCTTGATACTCTACCGCGATTCCAACCATCTCACGGGGACGTTCGTCAGAAGTCTCATGGAAGCGCTGGCCGGCCGCCTCGATCCAATACTGTAGTCAGCGCGCGCCGCCAAGGGGCGTGCGAAAGAAACCAAGAATTGGCGCCTGCGGCGATGTCCCATCGATGATTTCGTAGTCATACGTCAGCTCATCGACGTAGTTTGGAACGACATAGAGCGGAGGCCCGCTTCCGGGCGCCCATCCGCATGCTTTCAGACGCCGGTCGAATGCAACAATGAAGTTCAGCTTGTACTCTTCGGAAGGCGCTTTTGCATCGACCAGGGCGAGGGAACGGTCGTCTACAGGCGGGCACGTCGCATCGGTCAAAGTAGGGCCGGGCGCCAGGGACGCTTCCTGTCGGGAATAGCGGTGCGCGAAATAGAGAGAGTTCGCGAGCGATAGTACGATTCCTATTAACGCCAAACGTTCGATGGATCCTCGCCGCACGAAGGAATAACGTCCTTCCAGTTTTTCAGCCAGCCAGGTTACAAGCAGATGTGCTCCGCAAACCGCTAACGCCGCTCGGAGAACGATGAGAAAGATGAATATTCTTGGAATGAAAAAATAGTGCGCTCGCGCGACGAGGACTCCTATGACAACGGCGCAGGCCAGTTGAACGAGGGCGGTTAGGGCGACGGACAAAATGAATTTGCGCGCCGCCGGAAGTTGCCAGCGTTTCTTCCACAGCGCGAACGGAGTGACCGCGGCGACGATGACCGCAACGTTAAGGCCGGCGCCGATCACGCCGCAGGGATCGGTCCGGCTGCCGCAACCCGGAAGCTGGGTCGGCCACAATACATCGATGACGTATCGAATCAGCCGCCAGTCTCCCGTCCGCAAAAGATCCCATTCTCCTCCGTCGTAATTCGTGCACGCCCTGAACGCATAGTACACGCCCGCGGCGATCGCTGGCCCTGCCGCCGCAAGCTGGAATCGGAATGCGGGGCCTTTGATCCAGCGGCGAAGGTCCAGGGACTGGGGCCAGATGGACAACACAGCCAGAAAGCCGACGGCTTGGATCATTCCTCCACCGGAAACGAGGGCCAAGCCGAATATCGACAAACCGAGAAGCGTCTTTATGCCGCGGCCGATTTCGTCCCATTGCCTATAGGCCAGAGATGATGTCAGAATTAGCGCGGCCGTGAAGAGAAATACCCATAGCATGTACGGCCGATTTTCTGCAGCGTAACGGAGAAACTGGGGTCCGAACGCCAGCGTCATCACGCTCAACACACCCCATGACGGCCCCAGGCGCCTGGTAAACCAGATCAGGAGAAGGACTAGAGTCGACACTCCGGACGCAATACTGACGGCGCGATATGAGGTGAGGATGCTTTGCGAAATACTCGCCCGCGCTACGACTAATTTCTGAAAAACATAATAGAGCGGCGCAGGACTGCACTGTCTTGCAGGTCCGTCGAGCAGGATTGAGGAATACGGCTGGCTGGACGACTCCAGGACCTCGACCGCCTCGTCGAACCAAAATGGTTTGTGCGCAGCGCGATAGACCACGTGGAGGGAAATAACCGCGATGGCGGCGACCCCGACAAGCGCTGGAAGTCGGTCCTTTATTCGTTCAACGATGCGATCTGAACGCATGGGCATGGTCCTGTGCGGCGCAGCGCTTCTTTCCGTTGCTATCCTCGGCCTGACTCTGGCGTTCCAGGGTTGGCGCTCCCGCTTTTTCGCGTTCGATCTGGTCCCTTACGTCGAGGAGGCGACAGCGCTTCTCCAGCAAGGCCGTCTTCCGGAAAAAGGCGCCCTCAGCAGCTTCGCCTCGTACACGCCGCCGGGTCCGGCCTGGCTCCTGCTGCCTGGAATGCTTACTGTGAACGACCCGCGGCTCTACGAATTCGCCGGCAGCGGCGCATTGTATCTCGGAGCGTTGGCGGGGGTGTTTGCGCTGACGGCGCTGTGCGCTCCGCCGCGATTTGCGCTGCTGGCGGCCGCACTGTGGGGACTCTCCGAGTCCGGGGTGTTCTTTGGGCACAGCCTCTGGCCTCGCGGCCACCCGTTCTTCTTTGTGTGGATGGTCTACTTCACGATCGCGTGGATCCGGCGGCGCAACGCGGCGTATCTGGCGGCGGCTCTTGTGACATGGGCGGCGGGCATGTTGGTCTTTCTGGAGATCGCTCCGGCCTTGGTTATTCTTCCGGCGGCCTGGGTCCTCTACCGGCCGCCGCTCGGCCCACGGTTCATTGCCGCAGCCGCGGCTGTTTCGTTCCTGCTGTGGGCGCCCTATCTGCGTTTCGAGCGGGGCCGGAACTTCATGGATCTGCGTTCCCAGATTCTTCGCCAGGAAGTGCGTCCCGAACCCAATGCAGGCTGGTGCGACCCTTCGCTGCTTCCCACGGACTGGGCGTCTCGCCCGGCGGAAGAAACCCCGCATCTCCGGGCGTCGCTGCGTAAGGTAGCGGCGCGTCGCATGGAACTCGCCCCGTCGATGGCAGCGGCCAATTTCGAATCGACGGCGCCGGGCGGAACCATCTTGCTCGCCGGGGCTATGGTAGCGGCATTGGGCGCCGCGTCCCTGGCCGCCTCGCCGCCTGTTTCTCCGCGCGTGCTCCAATTAATAGGTCTCCTGGCGCTGGCCGCGTCCCTTGTGGTCAACCCGTGGACGGTGAGCCGGTTTCTCAGCGCGGATGGCGTTCTTGAATTTCACGTAGAGCGACTGCTCCAATTTGGAGGCGCCGCCGCCTTTCTTCTCGGCGTGTCGTTGCACCGCTACCGCCGCCAGTTTCATGGATCGCTGAAGAGGATACAGGTGCGTCTGAACGCTGCGCCCAACGTCGATAATCTCAAACTCGCTGCGCTTTCTTTGGTTCTGCCGTGGGCGGCGCTGCTTCTCGCCGTGGAGGGCCCAAGGCCGGAGCGGTTCTGGTGGCTGTGGAGCGTGCAGGCCGCCGTACTCGCGGCGGCTCTGGCGCTTGTGCGCCCGGCGGCGCTGCGCATCGCGCTGGCAGGTTGCCTTCTGGCCGCCGTCTTCGCCAACGACCTGACCATCTCACGAATCCGTTCTTGGAAGGAGGACGGATGGTCGGGTCAGGATGTCAGTGTGATGGGCGCAATCGACCGTCTGGCGGAATCCGTGAAGGCGAAGGGAGTCCGGCATGCAAGCATCGGCTACGACATCCCGTTTTACCGATTCATGGCGACGTTTCATGGCGCCGATTCGCGCTACAAGGTAGGAGGCGAGCTGGACTTTCTGCTGTTGCAGCGCCACGGGATCGCCAATACCAATCGCTGCGCAGAGGGATTCTCAACAGACGACGAATTCCGCATCGTTCAGCGCACGGGAGAAGTGAACCCTGCGGCGTCGATAGAGCGTCTTCCCGTGGCGCCGGATCCTGAGATGCATCCGATCTACTCCGACGCAGACTACACGCTCCTTGAGCGGCCGAAATGACGAATTTGGGGACAGAGACCAATTTCCTGTGCGTGCGGGACTCTTCAGGCTTCACCACGACCGCAACGCGCAGGAAATTGGTCTCTGTCCCCAAATTCGGAAATGAAAATTCGTCCAGTTTACTCGGAGTACCGCTGTAGTCGCGGTTCCGGCTTGGCGTCCGGTTCAAGCAACCAGACCGTCCGGTTCGGGTAATACGCCAGCAGCTTACGATTTTCGGCTTCGCCCATATCGTGGGCCCAAACGATTTCCGATTCATCGATGTTGGCCCGGTTGCGCACCCAATCGTAGTGAGCATTGTGGTCTGGCGCATAGCGCACGATCACCAGATGACTGGATCCCTGCGCACGCAACGTTGCGATAACTTTCTGGCGATCGGCAGGAAAGCCGGTCGGAACGGCCATTGACTGACGGACGCTGATCGCAAAAGTCCCGAGGAACAACGCCGCGAACAGCATGGTGTTGAGAGTCCGCGTGACGGCCCCTTGTTTCCGCACCGCATGCATCACATGTTGGACGCCGACCGCCGCCAGCAGGAACATCAGACCTGCTGCGGGCGCGTAATAGTGCGGCAGCACCATCACCTCCAGCAGGACGCCGAATGCGACGGCAGCGGCAATGCTCAATGCAATGCGCACCCTAGGCGTCGGCGTCAGGAGCACGGCGATCAGGATCGAGAAAAGAATCGGCATTGAATAGGTTCCAGCAAAGACCTCGACGAACTCCCGCAGGACGCGAACCGGATTGGCCCGCCGCGCCGAATAGAATTCACGGTACCACTCCGCCCATATCTTCCGGAGAATTTCATGCCGGTAAGTGGGCATCGGGCCTTCCGGCGCCAGCCAGAATTGCGGAGTGACGGCATATGTTCGCTGGTTCACGACGTACGGCATCAACCACGGCGTTCCGGTCGTGCGCCAGTTGTAATAGCCAAACCAGATCAGACCTGAAGCGAAAAGAATCGCGAAAGGCAGAACGACGCGCTTTGTGAGCAGAGCGCGGAGAGAGCGGCCCTGCCGCTTCCTCCACCACAGGAGAACCGCGGCGCACGCTATCGTCAAGATCGTTCCTTCGTACGGCCGGCTGTTGGCGAGGAGCACTACTCCAAAAGCCGCAAGCAACGAAGCCGCGGCGCTTTCCCGCCGGACAAGCCGAGGCAGGCCGCCCAACACCAGCGCGCCTCCGGCGGCTGGAACCGCTCCACCCCAGTAGGAGTTCACCCAATAGCCCGTTACTCCGAAATTTGCAATTGCCAACAAAGCGCCCAGGAACGCGTAATGCGGCCGCAACCAGCCTTGCAACATCCAGCAGATGCAGGCGCACATCAAGCCCACGCTGAGCAAGACCCCATACCAGGGATGTTCCAACGCCGCCTGTCCAAGCGCTAGAAATAGAGACTGCGCAGGAGGATATTTCGAAACATACGTTGGTTGCTGATTGACGTGAAAGGTTTCGAAATGCGTCCACATGGGATGTGGTGGATTGGCGAGCCGGCCGGAAGCAAACGTGTCTGCGCCGAGCAAGTACGCGAATTCATCGTGGATTTCCGGTTCGGGGATCGGCGCATAAGGAAGCAGGCTGAGCCGAATCGCCGCGGGGAGAACCGCCGCCAAGAGACACGTCATTCCTCGATGGCGCGTAGTAAACCGGCGCGCCGCAGCAATCACCGCGACCTCCCTTCGACGCCGCGAAATTCACGATATAGGCAGAAAGCGGCCCCGCCTAGAAGCGTGAGCCAAGATACTGCAAGCGCGGCTCGTTTCCATCCCGTGTGGTCGCGCGCCAGCCGGAACGCCCAAAAATATCCGAATTCACTCCGCAGGAATGGATCGGGGATCTCCCCCAGCTTCTTGCCCGACGCCAACGTGCGAATCACAGTGACAATGTTTTCGAGACGCATCACGAACTGGCGTTCCTGTATCAAGCGACAACCTTCTTGCAGAATTTCCTGAGGTGGATTCAGCGTCCATTTCACGGGAAGCTGGTTGTACTCGAGCCGGTCCGGAGCGACGAGGGCGCTCAATTGAAACATGACGCCAAACGCGACAGCCGCGGGGACGGTCCAACTCCAAAATCGTCGCTGAATCAGATCGCGCGCGCCTGCCCAAGCGAAATACGCAAAGAGCGGTAAAAGGTGGACCTGGTATCGCATCCCCCAGCTCCAGCACCCATCCGGCGCGACGAAAGCAGCGCTCAGGATTGCGCTGCAAGCCAACGCCGCCAGTGAGGCGGCGCCGTACACGAAATTTCGCTTGCGATCCGCCCAGACGCCCCAGATAGCGATCAACAAAAGAGGCGAGTAGGTGAAAAGTCCTTTACCGGTCCCCAAGAGAACATCCCATAAGACGGGTAGTCCTGGAAACGTCCACATGCCCCTGGGGAAGATGGAAGATAATTGATCGTACCCAGTCGAAAAAGGATCCCCGAAGCGCAGATAGGCAAAGAACGCATGCACTGTTGCGGGCGCCGCGAGCCCGTACAGCAGCGGCGCAGCGCGTCGCCATGCGACTGAAAACGATCGCCTCTCGGCCCATAGGCCGCCCGCCAGCAGCGCCGCAGCTGGAATTGAAACGAAGACCGCGGTCATTCGAAACAACAGCATGCATCCCAAAGCGACGCCCGCGCCGAAGATGTACCGTACATTCCGCAGACGCCGCCAAAGCAAAGTCATATTGAGACAAAGGCAGGCGAACGTTCCGGCGACAGCCTCTTCCTGGAACGACTGAGCCACATAGTGGGCGGAGAGCGTACTGAATGTGAATAACAGCGAGGCGAAGGCAGATTCCCGTCTGGTCAAACCGAGCGTTTCGAGAAGTGCGGCCAGAGCGGCGAAATACCCAACGGCGACCAATGGAGAATAAAGATAGTTCAATGGAAGTTGCTTTACATACGCGGCTCGCTCGTCCTCGAACGGCAGCGACAACGCCCTGCCCGCGAATTCGAAGGGAACAAATAGTAGAGTCTGGCCGATGCCGAAGTAGGAGGTCCAACCGTCAGGAGTTTGAACCAGCGCCAATGAAGGATGGGCGCTGGGGAGATGAAGGCGGCCTTCGTCGAGGATCTGCCGCGTGATCAGCAGCCTCGATCCGGCGTCGTCTTGCGGGCCTTCGCCTGTTTGGACGGAGAAGACAAGAAGAAAGACGCCCGCGAGGAACGTCCGATGGGTTGCCAGCCAGTTCGGGCTCGTCTCACCTTTCACAACCTTCGATGTCGAGCGTCTGCGGCATCCGAAGAACATCCGGCGCATTGTAGGAAGGATGGTCGAACAGATGGATCCAGTACATGCATTCAAACGAATACCAATCTCTGAATTCCGGCGGCAGGAAGTATTTCAATCCGTACATCGGGCATATCTTTTTCATGGCATGCCGATTGTTGAACTCGGCGATAGCCAGACGCTCGCCGTTGTACTCGCAATACGTGTAGCCCAGAATGTCATCAAAGTAAGAAGCCACTCTCGGCAGCAAGACGCGATTGTCTGCGTCAAGCACGCTGAAAGCGTCAATAGTTGACGTGTAGAGATCCAGATCGAACGCTGCAAATGCCACTGGGGCTGGAGAGGAGCGGATGAAGTCAGGCAAGGTATCCTTCACCAGCCCCAGGTGCAACTGCGCCCGCCGCAGTCGGCGCTTCAATGGTTCCCAATCAAGGGCGAACTGCCCTTCGGCGAACAAATTGGGAAGATCCCGGTAGTCGTGCGGCTTCGGCAAGCCGCGTCCAGAATCAAAACCGTAAACGTCAATTCGAATGTCCGCGAGCTTCTCACACCGATCGGCAATCTCTTCGAGCGCCAGCAGGCCGGCGCCGCCGGCCACTCCAAACTCAATGACGGAAATACGGTCTGCTCCGAGAACCCTGCCCAAGGCAGCGCCTTGCAGCACCCCCCAAATGTAATGCGGCCGTCTGGGACACGAAGCGTCGTACCATAACTTTTGGGCGCTCGCCGAGAGCCATTCATAGTTGTTGTCAAAAGGAACTTCGGGAATTTTAGGTGGACGGGTTTCATCGATAAGCCATCGCTTGCCCCTCATCAAGACGTTTCTGATCCGTCTTTTGACGTTCATTTCGCCTGAACTTGATGTGCGATTGCAGACTCAGACCGGAAGTCTCCGGATGTACAGGCTCCCGCCGGCGTTCTTTAAGCACAGCGGCATTTTCTCTGCGATAAAGGCTTCGAAGACTCTCGCGACGTAGCTATTGAAAAAATAGACTTCCCAAGCGGAATTGTATGCGAGGAAGGCTCGGAGAAAATATGCTTCGTTCCAATACCAACCTTCTTTGAGAAGCCAGTTATCCAGATACTCAAACGAGTCGAAAATGTCGTGGAAGTGAACGAACACGCCGGGCTGCAGCCTGGGCAGCGCCTCAAACATCAAAAAGTAGACGTCGCTGCCGCACTTGACAACATGACTGGAATCGATGAAGAGCAGGTCGCCGGGGCCAAGGCGATCAAATGTCTCTATGGGCACGCTCTGAACCGTCTTCTCGATCACTGTTACTCGCGCCGCATCCTGGGGCCGCAATAACTGTCGAAGCCGCCCGGCGTATGGCTCGATGAAAGTCATTTCAGGCGGATTGCTGAAGAATCTTTCGGTGGTGTCGAGGATGACTGCGGAGGAGAACCCCGAGCCAACTTCGATAATGCGTTTAGGCTGGACGTGCCGGAGGAAGCTGTAAAGGAAGATGGCGTCGGCATAGCAGAAGTAGCTCTGGTCGAAGTGATAGCGCGTGCGGCCGTTTTCTTTTTCAGGAAACGGCACGTCGCGGTAGAAAGTTTCGAATGTCTGAAGCCGTTCGAATTGTCTATCGGGGTCGAGACGGATTTCAGGAGTGGCTGTATTGCGCCACGTGAAGCAGGCCGCTGCTTCTTCCGGCGTAGGTATCGGTGAATAGTAGTGGCCTGGCGGGTAACCTCCGGCGGCGTTGGCCAGCTTCCGCAGGCGGCCGACGTAGGGCGTCCGGTCCAAGACCTTTCGAACGAAATTGGCGGCAATTGAATTTTTCAATGCTTCCTCAGTAAGTATGAAACGCGAACACGATTCATTGTTGCATGTCGGCGGCGGGTCCAGCCCGTTCATGGCGCAATGCCCACCAAACGCGGGGAATATCCATCAGCGCTCCCGCGACGAACCTGAATCGAACCCCGCGCGCGCGTCCGGTTCGACGGACGTCTACATCCACGGGATGCTGGGTGATTCGATAGCCGGCGCGGGCGGCGCGTATGAGTCGCTCCGCTTCTGAAAACGGCGATCGTGAAACCAATGGGAGCGATTGGATGACGTCGCGTCTCACGAGTTTCACGGCGCCTGCATCGAATGTCTCCACTCCGAACAGGACCAGCGGAACGACGTTGAAGCCCCATGAAACGAACCGGCGGATCAACCCATAATGCTTGTCCACGCGACTTGCAACGATGATGTCCCATTGTTCGGCCAACGGCAGCATGTCGAAAAGGATGCTTGTCTTCCACTGTTGATCCGTGGAATTCAGGAAGATGAAATCCTTCGCCGCCTCGGAATACAAGCGTTCAAACGCCGCACGGATTCCGAGATTTCTGGGATGATGCAGGGCGCGAAGGCGCGGCAGTCGCTGTGTCAGTTCCTCGACGATTGCCCCCGTGCGATCCAACGATCCGTCGTTGCACACCAAAATTTCATATTCCAAACCCGAGTCCGACAGTAACGTATGGGCTTCCTCCAGCACAGCGCCGATTGTCGCTTCTTCGTTATAGGCCGGAAAGCAGACAGAAACGCTGGGCCGGAGTCTCATCGCGCGAGATCTGTCTTATCCGCGGGGCGCGACTGCCGTCTCAGTTCAGCGTGGATGCACTGAGCGATGCGAAACTGATCGCTCTCCTCCAGTTCCGGATACATCGGAAGCGACAGAACTTCTCGGGCGGCTGCTTCTGCGCAAGGGAAGTCGCCGGCGCGGCCGCCGAGATCGGCATAGCATTGCTGCAAATGGACAGGGATCGGATAGTGAAGTCCCGTTTGTACGCCTTCCTGGAGTAGAGCCTGTCGGACAGCGTCCCTGCAAGCGGTGCGAATGACATACAGATGGTAGACGTGACCGGCATAGGACATCGTGGATGGCGTAACAGCGCCGGTATCCGCCAGAAGGCGGTCATAGACAGCCGCCCGCCTGCGGCGCGCAGTAGTCCAGGCTTCCAGACGCCGCAGCTTCACGCGCAGAATCGCGCCCTGGATTCCGTCCATGCGGTAGTTGAATCCCCTCAAGACGTGCCGGTATTTGGTTTCCTGTCCCCAATCACGGAGCAGACGGATCGTCCGGTCGTAATCCGCATTGTTGGTTGTTACGGCTCCGCCTTCGCCGCAAGCCCCGAGATTCTTGCCAGGATAAAAACTGAAGCAGGCCATATGGCCGATACCGCCCACGGGTCGTCCCTTGTACAAGGCGCCGTGCGCCTGCGCCGCGTCTTCAATAACGACCAGTCCGTGGCGGCGCGCGATATCCAGAATGGGATCTAAGTCGGCGGGCTGACCATAGAGGTGTACCGGCAAAATCGCCTTCGTGCGCGAGGTTATCGCTCTTTCGATTTGATCTACATTGATAGTGTACGAACCAGGTTCGATGTCTACGAATACCGGACAGGCGCCGGCCTGAAGAATGGCCGCGGCCGTAGCGACAAACGTAAAGGGCGTCGTAATCACGTCGTCGCCCGCACCCACGCCGGCCGCCAGAAGCGCGAGATGAAGCGCGCTGGTTCCGGAGTTCACGCCGACTGCATAGCGGACGTCGCAATATCGGGCGAACTCCTCTTCGAAGGCGGCGACCTCCTTCCCCAAGACGAATTCGCCGGTCTCGAAAACGCGGGCGACGGCGGCGTCGATTTCGGGTTTGATGCTGCGGTACTGAGCCCTGAGATCGACAAATGGAACCACGGTCAATCCCGGTCCCAAGTCAATTCGATCGGCCTTCCGCGCTGCCCGAGCGATAGCGTGGCCGCCTCCAGGATCCTCACGACGCGGAGTCCGACGCGGCCGTCCGTTATCGGTCGCTTCCCATGCTCTATGCATTCGATGAAATGCCGCGCCGCCGTCAGAAGCGCTTCGGTTCTATCGAGTTGGGGCGCCCACATGTCGCCCGTGCGGTAGCTTACAAGCGCCTGGTAGCGGCCTTCGGGCCCGTTATCGAGTCTGATTCCTTTGTCATAGACTTTCACCGGTTCGCTGGGCTCCAGATCGTCGTAAACGATCATCTGGCGGTCCCCGCCGATCAGAGTTCGCCTTACCTTCACAGGCGCCAACCAGTTGACGTGGAAGTGCGCGATCAAATGACTGTCGAAGAAGCAGTTCAGATACGCGACATCCTTCGGTTGGCCGGCCACATGGGCCATTCCGACCGCTGAGACCGCACAGGGTCTGTCGTCCAGGATGTACTCCATGATCGAAAGATCATGAACCGCCAGGTCCCACAACACGCTTACGTCGTTCTGGAAGACGCCGAGGTTCACGCGCACCGAATCGTAGTAATAGAGTTGTCCGAGTCTTCCTGCTTCCAGCAGCTCTTTGATCTTCCGGACTGCTCCTGTGTATACAAAGGTATGGTCTACCATTACGATCCGTTTGCGGCGCTCTGCTTCTTCCAGCAGGCGTTCGCCCTGCTCCGATCCGGCTGTAAAAGGCTTTTCAACGAAAATGTGCTTGCCGGCGCAGAGACCTTCCATGGCAAGGTCGAAATGCGTCGACACGGGGGTCGCAATCGCGATCGCGTCGACTGCCGGATCGGCCAATACTTCTCGATAGTCCCTAGTCCCCTTGATGTGCGGATAACGAAGATTCATCTGGTCAAGCCGCTGCTGTCGTTCATCACTCACCGCCGCCACTCGCGCCCCCGCGCCCTCGCTGAAATTGCGGACTAGATTAGGCCCCCAGTAGCCATAGCCAATGACTCCAACTCCGATCATTGACGTTCCTCCCGCTCACGCACGTCCCCAGCGATTCTGGCGGGTACGCCAGCCACAATTCCATAAGCAGGAACATCCCGCGTCACTACCGCGCCCGCGCCGACGAGCGCCTTCTCCCCGATGGTGACGCCGCACAGGATCACGGCGCCGCTGCCAATAGAGGCGCCGCGCTTCACTATCGTCGGAATAAGTCGCCAATCGCGTTCGTTCTGCAAGCGACCGTCCGTGGCGGCTCGTGGATAGCGGTCATTGATGAACATGACGCCGTGGCCGACGAAGACTTCATCTTCAATGGTTACGCCTTCACAAATGAACGTGTGCGAAGAAATCTTGCACCGGCTGCCCACAACGGCGTTTCGTTGAATCTCAACAAATGCGCCAATCTGACTTTCGTCTCCAATGGAGCACCCGTAGAGATTTACGAAGTCATAGATCTTTACGGCCCGTCCGAGCCGAACGTCGGGAGCAATGCACTGAAATCTGGAATTCATGTCGCTCTCCATCGGAATCACTAGATGGAGCCATCAGCGTGTGGCTGCAAGGAGGATGAACTATGCCGGCCCCAGGAGTCGCGAATGATTCAGGATTATAACGTCGAAAGCGCTTGCGACAATCAAGGGATTTCTCGCGACATTTGCGGCTGAAATACCAGCACCTCTCCTTCCGAAGGACCTATCGGATCCAGCCGTCGCGCGAGTTCTTCGGGCATTGTTTCACGGTTGGTTGCTCTGCGAAAATCCCTGACCGCGGTGCCGGTGCAATAGACGTCGCAGGCCGGAGCGCCGCGGTCTTCGAGAATGTCCGCCCGGCTTACCGTGCGGAAGTCGATGCTATAGCGGGATCGGTTGCTTGTGTTGGGAACCGTGCGGTGAAGCTGCGATCCGGAAAAAAGGATGAGTCCGCCGACGTTTGGAAGGAGGCGAATCTCCGGTTCATCCTCACGTAATGCGCTTGCGGATGGCTGCGGTCGAGGATCTTCCATTACGAACTTGTCCGTATGGCGCCGATCGGCGTTTCGCCGGTAGTAGTTGAATGCGGCCGAGTCGTTCGCAACAGGCTTGTCGAAGTATTGTGGGTAAAACGCCATCGCATTATTGGGATCGAGCGGATACAGCGGCAGCCACCAGTTGATCTGAGCTCGCGGCGCCGCATACCACATGTCACGGTGCGGAGGAAACGCATATGCGATGCCCTTCGTCAGGTGCCCGACGGGATAAGCCGTGCGCAATTTCGGCACGTCGCAGTGAATATCATTCAGGTCGCAATCCAGCTCCGCCAGCACTTCGGTCATGAGCCGCCACGATTCGGGATGATGTGTAAACGCCGGCTTGAGTTTCCCGAGCGCCGCTGCAAGTTGCCACGGGTCCAGCGCCTCATGAATTCGCTCCGGATCGCGCGGCGCAAACGCGTCTTCAATGATCCGTCGAGCGAAGCAAGCGAATCGCTCGACGGATTGCAGCCCTTCGTACACAAAAATCTCGCCGCGATACAGAGCGTTTCGGCGTTCGGCGTCGCAGATGGCGCGGTTAATCCAGACAGCAGTCATATCCAGAACCTCAGTCAGGTCGAATCGAGAAGACAATTCTCGCTGCTGTCTGGAAAGTCTCATAGGGCGCCGTAGTACTAGCGCGAAAGTGGGATGGCGGTCGCGAGCATAGGGGCTGTGAAAGAATCAGGACGAGTCGGCGGTTGTCAAATGTGAGATGGCTGTCGTGCGATGTGTAATGTAGTTGGCTAAACGACCAAGTATGGAACCATCAAAGAATTGGGTCAGGAGTCAGTTCGCCAGGTTCATTACACATCGCACAACAGCCATCTCACATTTGACAACGTTTGGAGCATCCATCAATTCTTTGCAGTCCCTAATCCGTGTCAAGTGATGAGTTTGGTTTTCGCGGCTCGATAGACCTTGTAGGCTTGGGGGCAGGACCGCTGGATTCGCTCGAGCGCGGCGCGCTTTGCGGCATCCATCAGTGTGTGCGCCAGCGCGCGGCCGTACTTCGGGAGGGGCAGGGCGAAGCCCGCGGCCATCCAGCGGAATACCGGCATTCGCGCCCGATACATGCCGGCCCACCGGAAGCGGTACGTGTTCCATGCGCTATCCACCAGGTAACCTCTCAACTCGTTCCACTCGGTTTTGTGCAGCGCCGCATATTTCAGGACGTCTGGATCGGAGTCCAGTTGGGCCACGAAATCACGTATTCCGCGCGCCAGGTCGTCCAGCTCGATGGCGTACCCGAAACTGGATTCGTCGAACCTCTTTCGGAAGGCGCATTGCGTGCTTAGCGCAACATAGCTTCCCAAGCAGAGCTTGACCATGAGGAGATCTTCGTCGCTTGTCGCCGCCCAGATTTCGGGAAACCCGCCGCACGCTGCGAGCTTGCTTGTTTTAGCAAGAAAGGTGCAAAGGGCCTCGAAGCCATACTGGCGAGTGCGCCACACCGCGCGTATGAAATCCTCGCCTCGCAGTATCTCGGGAACCGACGCTGTGGACCTGCGCATGACGTTTCCGTGCGCGTCGATCACTTCTTCCCGCGCTAGGGCGACTGAAGCCTCCGGATGCTTCTCCAGCAAGCGTACTAGCTCCGACACGAAGTTGGGACTGATTTCGTCGTCGTCGGCGAGGATTGTCGTGTACTCCCCGGCAGCGTTGTGAATCAACTGCGTGTAGTGCGCAGAGCCGCTGACCGTTGAGGCGTTTTGACGGAACCTGAAGGGCCGCCTGTAATGCTTTTCCACAATCGTCCGAACCGCGTCGCCGTTCATGCCGTTGTCGGATACCAGCAGGTCGATTTCCGGATAATCCTGCGCTTCAACGACGCCCAGGACGTGCGGAAGGTATTCCAGGCGTTTGTAAATCGGAATGCCGATCGTCACCAATCTGCTCATCCGGCCCTCGTCAGAGTCTGTTGCACGCTTCGGGCGGGACTTGGAAGCACGGACAGTTCTACCGCAGGGTGCGGGTCTACGCCCCGGACGGCGTCGAGGTAACGCTTTTGAAGGGCGCCGAGAAGCGGCGGATTATCGGTCAACGGGAAGCCCTCAATGGACGCCGCCAGGTTCAATTCCGCAAGAGTTCCGCATATGGCGACTTCGGAAGCAACGAGCAGTTCTGTCCGGTCGATTGGCCTTCGGACAAAAGGAATGCCTAAGGAGTGGGCCAGCGCTTCCAGCAGATCCAGAGTGATGCTCTCCAGGGCGCCCTCGGCGGCGGGCGGCGTATAGACTACCCCGTCCCGGACGATCAGCACGCACGCCCCGGTCGCTTCCGCGACTCGTCCCCAATGGTTCAAAAGGATCATGTCTTGATAGCCTGCCGCCCTTCCTTCGATTCTTGCCAGCCGCGCGACCTGGTAGTTCGAACTGGTCTTGACGCGGGGTGGAAGCGCGACATCGAGGCTTCGCCTCCAGGTGCTGACCCCCAAACGAATCGGCGTCGGAGCTTGCTTATCCTGATGATAGGCGGTGGCGACCAAGTCCGCGACTGTGCCTTCGCCCCAATGGCCTTCGATAACGAAAAGCGTCGTGCGCACCCACATGTCGCGATCCGGCCCGACCAACGCACCAACCAGTTCCATCATCGCGGACTCGTATTGTTCGCAAGTCATCTCGAAGGGGATATGAAGCAGCCTCGCCGACCGACGAAGCCGCTCGTAGTGCCGGCGCACGCATACGATTCCAAAGCGGCCGTCCGGCTGCCAATACCCTTTCAGGCCCTCATAGACGTTGAGACCTCGCGTCAGGGCTTCGCAGCCGACGTGGAGCTGCGCATCCTTCCAGGGCCGCAGTCCGCCTTCCATGTACACAAACTCGGGCTGTTGCAGTTGAGCCACCTATCCTCCTTGACCATCTCGGACCAGACCGGCGCCGGCGGATGCGGGCACGGAATCGAGCTCGTGATGCCACTGGTGTTCCAGTACCGTGTAACCGGATTCCGGCAGCTTGCCGCCGCCGTAGTAATCGGACTTCTCTACGATGAAGCTGAATGCGTCTTCCACTCGGTCCACGTTTACTCCGTCAACGTCTAAGAACACCGTAACGCTGTACTGTCCCGGCAGCAGGCTAAGACTGGGTATATCGCAGTAAAACGTGTGGCTTCCCGGCGACTCTTCTTCGGGCGAGAACTGCATGGGATGATAGTACGAAGAGATGTCGAGGATGCGCTGACCGAACGTATTCTCGAAGGTGAATGTTACGCTGAAATTGGGAGTACGGTTCTCCAGCCGGAATGAGGCTTTCAAGAGCAGCGGCGCGCCGACCCTGAGATGACCACGGCAGGGCTTGCCCTCGCTGTAAGCTTCCAGGCGCGTGAGCAGAGAACGAAGACCGGCGTGGCGCGGGGCTTCCCTCAGATCCACGACATGCGAGGACGAGGCGGAGCTTTCCAGCGAACGGCTCAGATAAAAGTTGATCGCGTCGTTCGCGCTTCCCACAAACGCAATCCGTCCCGAATCCAGGACGAATACTTTGTTGCACAGGTGCTGTATCGCGGCCATGTTGTGACTTACAAACAGCACCGTGCGTCCGTGGCCGGCGACCTCGCCCATTTTCCCCATGCACTTCTTCTGAAACGTCGCATCGCCAACGGCGAGCACCTCGTCGACCAGCAGAATCTCAGGTTCGAGGTGAGCCGCGACCGCGAAAGCCAGGCGGACGTACATCCCGCTGGAGTAGCGCTTCACGGGCGTGTCGATAAACTTCTCGATATCTGCAAACGCCAGTATCTCTGAAAACTTGCGGTCGATTTCCGCCTTCTTCATTCCGAGAATCGCGCCATTGAGGTAGATATTTTCACGCCCGGTGAGCTCCGCATGAAAACCGGTTCCCACCTCGAGCAGGGAGCCGACCCTGCCATGGATCTCGATCCGTCCGGTCGTCGGTTTTGTAATGCGGGAGAGAACTTTCAGAAGCGTGCTCTTGCCCGCGCCGTTGCGTCCGATGAGGCCGACGACGTCTCCGTTGCGTATCTCGAACGACACGTCTTGAAGCGCCCAAAAAACACTGCCGTCCCCGCCGCTAGAGCCGCGGCCGCTTCTCGAAAAGAGGGACTTGAAGCCGTCCGCGAACTTGTCCCGTAATGTCTCGTATTGCTGCTTTGCCGCGCCGATCCTGTAACGTTTCGACAGCCCTTCGGCGCGAATGACGATGTCACTCATGATTCATTCACTTTACACGACGTCCGCAAACGTTTCTTCCATCCGCTTGAAGTAGAAAAGTCCGCCGACGAGCAGCACTGCCACCATCACGGCGGTAACCGCCATGGCGGCAAAGTCCGGCTGATCCTTCCCGAGCAGCGCCCATCTGAAGCCCTCGATGACTCCTACCATGGGATTGAAGCGGTATAAGTACTGCCAGCTCTCCGGTACTTCGCTGACGGGGTATGCGACAGGAGAGGCGAACATCCACACGTGAATGAGAAAAGGAACGCCGTGCCCGACGTCGCGGTACTTGACATTGAGCGCCGACAGCCACAGGCCTACAGAAAGCGCGGCTGCAAGAGCCAAAACAATGAGCGCCGGTAACATCAGCGCGCCCCAGCCCGGAACAATGCCGAACCAAACCATCATGGCGACAAGAATCAGCATCGCGATCGAGAAGTCGACGACGCCCGACATTGTTGCAGAGAGCGGAACCAGAAGCCTTGGAAAGTAGACCTTCGATATGAGATTCGACTGGCTGACAAGGCTGGCCGTAGAACGATTCAACGCCCCCGCCATCAGGTTCCAGGGCAGGAGGGCGGTATAGGCAAAGACCGGGTATGGCAGCCCATCCGACGGGACGTCCGCGATGCCTTTGAAGACGAATGTGAACACTACCATCGTCGTCAACGGTTGAAGTATCGCCCACGCCATGCCGATCGCGGTCTGTTTGTAGACAACTTTAATGTCTCTCCATACCAGGAAATACAGCAACTCCCGGTACTCCCACAACTCTCGCACATTGACGTGAGGCCAGCGGCGGGCGGCTTCAATGCGCGTCACGGCTGCAGGCCGCGCCGCTGGGCGCGTCTCTTCGGGAGCCGCCGCGACCGGCTTCGCCTGTTCTTGGTCAACGATCATTCGTTTTCTCTCGAAAGGATATTACTGCGTCAGCGCAGGCGCATGTGCATGCTCACGCGACCGGGCCGGGCTTCTACTGTTATCCGGAAGCCCCACAACGACTCCCTGCTGGATCAGCCTTTCCAGCCTTGCCGTACGCAGACCCCGCATGATGTCCCTCATCTGCTCGGGGCTGACCGTGACGGACCCGGGAACGTAGCGACCGTCTTCGCTGGCGTTCTCCTGTTCGTACCATGAGGACGGAAATGAACGGCGCAGCACTGTGTTCCCTGAGGCGTCTTTGCCGCTGTCCACGTAAACGGCGTTCAGCGCCACCCGGCTTTCCTCCATGTGCGGCCAATCTACAAAAGCCGGGTGATCTTCAAATACGTCCGCACGGTACGACGCCACAAGCGACAACCATTGGGCCTCCTCCAGATCGGATGCCGGGACCTGTGAAGCCAACTGCGGACCGAGCTTGTTGAGATAACGCTCCATGACGGCGCGATTGTCAACGAGACGGTGCGGCATGTCTCCGGCAAGTGCATGGTAGCCGTCCGGCCCCAGCATGGGAAGAATGCCTTTGTAGAGGTCTTTCTTCACGAGACAGTTTCGAATGGTTGCCACCAGGATTACGCCATCCTCGCGGATGAGACGCCGAAGCTCCCGCATGCAGTTGGCCTGATGGAAGAAGTGATGGAATGCATCCGAGCAGAAAGCAAGAACGCAACTGCGATCGGCGACAGGTATGGAAACGTCTGCCGCGGCGCAAGCATAGTAGGCGTCCGGAGCGATGAAGTTCTTGGCGACATAAATTTGAACGAAGTCGCAGTCGATGCCGAGTACGACCTGTCCTTCCGACCAGCGCGCCAGATGCCGCGTGAGGTGTCCGAACCCGCACGCGAGATCCAAAACCGGGCCGTCCGCCGAGTGGACTGCTTTCGCCAAGGAGAGGGCGGCAAGGTAGCGCGGCTGTCCGACGCGCAGCATGAAGTAGTCGTAGTTGCCGGACCGATGTTCTTCGGAATAGGCGCCAGATCTCAGGAAGTACCACTCCAGAAAGTCTCTCTCCGAAGTCTGTGCGATCGGTCGTGTCAGCAGATCACGAGTTTCTCGCCTCCATCGGCGTATGCCGGGCCTTCCAAGAAGGCTTTTCAACCTTCCGGCCCCGCGTATCGAAGGAAGCGCCCGCGCCCAACTCGGCGCAAGCGAGTCGGGGTGCGGCGGGTACGTCAACATTGCGAGCAGAGCGTCCTCGCAACGTCCGGCTTCTATCAAGGCCTTTACTTCGCCGGCGGTATGAGTCAGCCCGATGCGGTCCCGCTTGAGAATTGGAATGCCGGCCACTACAGGATAGCTTCCGCAGCGGCAGGACAGGATTGAATAGATCGCTCCGTTCCACTCATGCTCACGCCCGCCTGGGGCGAGTTCGCCGCCGCAGAATGGACAGCGCACCACTTCCAGCAACTTCTCCATGGCTCTGTCCTCCTGTGTCAGTTTCTCCTAGAGTTGCGGCTCTCCACTACTTCGCGGTACCAGTCCAGATAGCGGTCCGCCTGCTTTACGAGATCAAAACGCTCGCGGGCGTCTTCGGCCGCGTTTTCACTCGCGCGCCGGCGCAGCGATCCATCATTTAAGAACCTTTCAACAGCAAGCGCCATAGCACGGAAGTCCCGATACGGTACGAGAGCGCCCGTCGGCTTGGCGGGGCCAGGGCCGCTCGCGCTGTCCAGACTTCTGATTTGCTCGGGGATTCCGCCCACGCCGGTTGCCACGACGGGCGTCCCGCACGCCAACGCTTCCAGGACGGTCCGGGGAAATGTGTCCGCGGCTGCTGCGTGAACATACAGGTCAGCCGCCTGGAAATATCGCGCGACATCTTCGGATTTCTTCAGGCGCGGCACGAAAATGATGCGGGCGCCGCCGATCTGCTCGCTCGGAGCGTCGTCTCCCACGGCCAGGCAAAGGACCTGGCGGCCGCCCAGCCGTTCCGACAGAAGGCCGATGGCGCTGCGAAGAGTCTCATAGTCCTTCCAGACATTGCGGCGAACGGCGTAACCGGCGAAGACGAGTATGGCGGCGTCTTCCGGAAGCTGCAGCTCGGCTCGGACCTTCGACCGGTCGCAGGGGTGAAAGATCGAAAGGTCCACGCCGGTCGGGATGACCCTGGACTCGATGACTGCCGGCGCCAGCATCGACTGCTCTACCTTTTGCATCAGCCAATTCGACGGAGTGGCAACGTAAACGCGGCTTTGGCTAAAGATCTCGGCCTTGCGCTTCCAGTTGAAAGCGGTGCCGTCTCTCGCTACAGGAGGGTACAAGTTCAGGTCGGGACACCGGCCGCAGCCTGTTTTCCAGCGGTCGCAGTCGAACGAGTGTGCGCAGTGTCCGCTGAGCAGCCACGCGTCGCGCAAATCGAGAATGACAGGGCGTTGGCGCGACAGCCACGGCAGCGCGCGCAGATCGAAATAATTGCCATGAAGGTTGTAACAATGAATGAGATCGGCGGGTTCGGTCAGATTCAGGATGTCCCAGGTTGCCGGGTGGTTAAAGTCCTCGTATCCCAGGGCTAAATCCAGCCTCCGGCGGGGCTCGCCGATCCATCCGAACAGGCTTCTCAGGCGCGTCGCGCCACGGCCAGCGCCGGCAACGCGCACAAAAGCGCGGTCAGCGCGAATCCAGAATTTCGTCCAGGCCGTCCTGCATGCGTCGTTGGGCAGAGGGGTGATGTAGGAATCGAGATCGGCGTCCTGACGCAGCTTCCAGCCGACCACCAGCGAGCTGTTGTGACCTCGCTTGCGGTATTCCTTGAACAAACTCCATGCAGAGAGTTCCGCTCCGCCTCCAATGTCGGCGGTGTTGATCATCAGAATCCCCAGAGGACGGCGCGTCATCGCTTCCGGCCGTCCGCTTCCAACGGTCAACAGATCGCCTCCCAACTATAGGCGGGTTTTTCCGTTTGCTTTTGTTCAATGAATACCACATGCCAGAGCTGGAACATGAGCGCCGCCCAGACTTGCCATGTGAAATCCGCCCGCCCTTCCAGGTGTGGGAGCGCGAACCGCTCGTAGAAGCCGCTGTCAAAAAGGCCCTGCCGGCGCAGCCGCTCTGGGTGCAGAAGTTGTTCCACCAGCGGACGCAGCGTCCTTCGCAGCCAGAGCTCGACTGGAATGACAAAGCCTTTCTTTCGGGCCGTCAACAGCGGAGGCGGCAACAAATCAGCGACGGCGAGCTTGAACAGATATTTCAGATCGTCCGGCCTCGTCCGCACGCGCGGCGGAATCCGGAAAACGGTTTCCACGAGCGTATGATCCAGATACGGCACTCTTGCTTCCAGGCTGTGCGCCATCGAAAAGCGATCGGTCATGAACAGGAATTCTTCCGCCAGTTGGGTCCGAAAGGCGACCGCCGCCAGGCCATTACGCAGATCATTCGTCTGAGCGCCGTCGTAGAGGCGCTGCAGGTAGACGGCGGTGTCGTGAAGATCGCCGTTTTTCACGGCCAGGACGGCGTTGCGCTTCTGTTTGTCCGAAAAGTAGTCTGCGTTTGCGTGGTGATAGTAGCCAAATGGACATCGGATCATCAGAGGCAGATCGGATAGAATCCGCCCCCGCCCCACCCAGCGCCAGGAAGCCGGAAGGCGATTCGCGAGACCGGCGGCCGGAGATGCCAGACCTGCCGCAATTCCGGCCGCGGCAGGAGACCAACGGCGGAGAGTAGTCAGCGTTCTCGGCAGTCCCTGTTCGTAGATGCGAAACTTTCCATAGTTTCCGAACAGCTCGTCGCCTCCAGTACCCGTGAGACCTACCTTGACGTCTCTGGCCATTTCCCTGAAGACGTACCAGGACGGCAGGCCGCCGCCATAAGGCTCATCGAGGTGCCACACCATTTGAACCAAGTCGGAGAGCAACTCCTCGGGCTCGAGCACAATTTCGTGATGCTCGGTTTCCCACTTTTCGGCGACCAGACGCGCCAGCTCGAGTTCGTTCCACGCCTGTTCGTCTTCCCCCCTGAATCCGACAGAGAACGTCTTGATTTTCGAAAAACCCTGCTCGGCGAGCAGGCCCACGACGGCAGAGGAATCGATTCCACCCGACAGAGAGCAGGCAATCGGCACGTCGCTCAGGCTCCATCGCCGGACAGCCGCGCGCAGCTCTTCGCGCAACAGCTCGGTCCACTCGCGTTCGGAGCGTTGCTCCAAGCCGTCGAATTTGGGCCGCCAATACTCGTCGAGCGTCAGGCGCCGTTGCTTGAGATCGTAGGTAAAGCTGTGTCCCGGAGGCACTCGATAAACGCCTTTCAGAATCGATTCATCTCCAGGAATGCAAAGCAACGTCATGTAATGGAACAGGCTTTGGAGATCGATCTCGCGCTCGATGGATGGAAGCGTCAGAAGCGACTTCAGCTCGGATGCGAAAGCGAACTTCCCGTTCGAGCTCCAGTAATAGAGCGGCTTGATGCCCATCCGATCGCGGGCGCCGAAAATAAGGCGGCGTGTGCTGTCGTGGATGGCGAAAGCGAACATGCCGTTGAGATCTTCGAGCAGAGACGGTCCCTTCTCTTCATAGAGCTGCAGCAAGACTTCAGTGTCCGAGTGCGAGGTGACGAAACGTCGGCCTTTCTTTTCAAGGTCCGCTCTCAGTTCCGGGGCGTTGTAGATCTCGCCGTTGAAGACAATCCAGACCGTGCGGTCTTGGTTAGACATCGGCTGCCGGCCGCTCTCGAGGTCGATGATGCTCAGGCGGCGCATGGCGAGCGTCACCATGCCGTCCGCGCTTCGATATTCGCCGCCGTCATCCGGACCGCGATGAACGATGACGTCGTTCATTCGTTGAATCAACGCGCCGTCGCCGCATCCGGCGGCGCCTACGATGCCGCACATCTTATTTGCAAGACTCCGTTATGCGTTTTGGGGTTTTTGAACCAATTCTTCGACGCCTAGATTGAACAGATTGTTTGCTGTGTCATCAGCTCCAGCGCACTGACGATGGCATCTGTGGAGGCTACGCGCCGGGCGGCGGCAATTGCGCGCCGCCTCCACGGATTCTTGATGGTTTGCGGATCGCGAACCCGCCCGTAGGTATGCATCTCCCTGACAGACTTGAAACCGAGCTTCCTCAGATCGCGCCGGATCGCCGGCAGCGTCGTGTAGGTGATCGAGGTCATGAGAAACTCTGGACGCTTCCCGCGCAATCGAAGGTATACGGCGGCCAAACGTTTAGGGAAAAGCGGGAACCACGCCACACCGAAGTGCAGCTCCCTAAACGAGAGGTAATTGCCGCACGTAAAGTAGAACCAACCTCCCGGGCGCAAAATCCTGAACACTTCGCTCAGTACAGCGGTTGGATCCTCTACGTGTTCCAGACACTCCATGCTGACGACGAGGTCGAAGCTGTTATCAGGAAAGGGCAAGCGTTCTCCGACGGCGCCAACGACGGCGCCACGGCCGCCGCGACGGATTCTTGCCAAAGCGATTTCACGAAAACCGCTTCCTGGTTCGACGGCTACCGGCGCCGCCCCACGTACTGCCGCCTCCTCAGAAAGCATGCCAAGACCGGCGCCGAGGTCCATCATACGGCCCTGCCGAACGTCAATGCCTTGGGAGGATAGATAATCCAAGGCCTTCACCGCTACCTGTCGAGACAACTCGCGGGCGCCGTCTTCTTCCACGGCCCTGTCGATTTCTTCTTCATCGTAAGTCACCTGGGACGCCATATATCGCAAAGCGCGCCTAACCCGGCGGTCCAAATCTTCCCCAACGGCGGCGACCGTCAGTTCCTCGGAACCGAAAAACTTACGCACCAGTTTTCCCGACGTACTCATTTCAAAAGCTCCTTCTCTACAAGTCTTTCGGCGGCTTCCTTGATCGTTTGAAAGTCATAACCGGAGCGCATGGCGATGTCGAGCAAGCTGTGGGCGCCGTCGGAGAGATTCAACACCCAGAGCATCGCCATTTCGTTGAGTTGGGTGTGACTTTGACCGCCTCGGGCCTCGTACAGGCCCCTTCGGCCCAACTGAGGTTCGCACTTCGGATTCTGATTCAAGTAGATGCGGTTCTGATCCAGGATCTCAAGCGCCCACACGCACTTTTGAAACGAATCCAGCATGGCTTCGGGCTTCACGAAATCGAGATTATCGGCGGAAGTGTGATATTCAGGATATTGCCCAAAGGGAGTACGCATCACGCCGCCTACTGGAAGGTTGAAGCCGGGGGAACAGTACTGGCGTTCGTCATACCCATAAGGGAAGAAGTCGATAGTCCGGGATCCGTCGCAAGAGCGTTCGAGGACATAGCCGAAGACCTTGTCGATTTCCGCATCGCCGCGCCGCGTCTTCTTGTACGTGAAGCTCCCTGCGTCTCCTACGCCGGCAATAACGATCCCATGCTTGATTCGTGAGATGCGGGACTCGTTGAGCGCCAGCCACGTAATCGAGCCGATCGTTCCCGGAATAAAAAGGAACCGGTACGAGTACCGGCGGCGGTCCTGCAACAAGTGCTTTGCCAGAGCAACTGCGAGGGCGACGCCTGAGAGATTGTCATTGCAGAGCGACGGATGGCAGATGTGGCATGAGAGAAGGACCTCGTCGAACAGCTCGCCGGGAATCAGACACTCGCCGTAGGTGAGATGGCCGTCTTCCAGAGAAGAATCGATGCAGACTTCATACTCGCCTTCGGGCAGCTCGCTGAGCTGCCGGTGCGAAAGGCAGAATCCCCAGTTCTCCTTGTAGTAGCTCGTTCGGTAAGGAATCCAGTCCGGACGATCGGGAAGCGTAAAAAGATGCTGCTTGAGCCCGGAGAGAGGCAACTTCCCGCGATATGGAACGCTGTAGCTTACGACGTGCAGGTTCGATTTGGAGAAATCCACGATCTTTTCACCTCGTGCGTTCTTGATGAAGGCGTCGCGGATGTTCCACTCTTTCGGCACAGTCCAGTCGAAGACTTTGGTCCCGGACGGCGTCTCCTGAACTTCGAGCGGAATGTGCTTTCCGATGAGCCGCAGAGTTTCCCGCACGCCGTCGCCTGTAATGCTGCGGCAGATCGGATACAGCGTGGAGATCAATTCGTGCATCGCAGCGGCCGGGCCGCCGGCGGCATTCCATTTTGCACTATCGGCCATGATTCTTAAGGCGGCGCCATACCGCGGAGGCGAGCGTGTGAACAACGGCTCTGTAGTAAGCCGGAATAAAGGGCAACGCAAATCCGCTCTGCAGCCATTCAAGAGCGGACAGCTTTGTCTGACTCCTGTCAGCCCAAATCATGTGATAGTTGTTCCAGATCATGCGGACCAGGTAGCGCCGGGCCTCGTTCCACTGGGTGGGCTGGGTGCGAGCGAATCGCAAAATACAGGGATCTGACTCCAGGAATTTCAAGAAGTCATTCATCGCCCGCGCCAGATCGGCAGTACTTCCGGAAAAACCGAAACTTTCAGCGTAAAAGCGCTTTCGGAACACGCAACGGGGGCTGAACACGACAAAGTTGTCGAAGCACAGTTTGACGACAAGCGCGTCGTCGTTGCCGCGGCCTTTCCAGAAGTCGGGGAAGCCGCCGCACGCGATCAGATCGGCAGTCCTTGCAAGGAATGTCGAGAACGACTCGTACCCGTAGGCATGGGTTCCCCACGCCGCACGTACAAAATCAGGCCCTGACAATATCTCGGGCAAGGCCGTACTCGAAGTTCGGACGGTGACGCCGCCTTCATCGACGGTCTCCTGGACGCCCATGGCTACGGATGCTCTGGGATGGCGTTCGAACAGGCGGACGAGCTCGGATATGTAATTGGAGCTGATTTCGTCGTCGTCGGCCAACAACAGGAAGTACTCTCCGGATGCATCCTGGATAATTTGGTTGAAGTGAATCGACATTGGAACCGTGGACGCATTCTGGCGGATGCGGTGCGGCCGCAAATAGTTTTCTCGGACGATTTCATGGATTCTGCGGCCATTTACGCCGTTGTCGGACACAAGCAGCTCGATTTCAGGGTAATTCTGCGACGCGACAATTTTCAGAACCTGGGGCAGATATTCCAGCCGTTTGTATACAGGGATTCCAACAGTCACCGTCTTGGCCATAGTCCGAGGTTCTACGAGAAGCGCGTGGTCAGAGCCTGAGCGGGCAAAGCCTGCGGCGAATTCTCTTTCTTGACTTGCGCCGTCATGATTTCCGAAACGGCCCCTGCAAAGACCCGTGCGAACTCCTCTCTTGTATGCGTGGCCCGAGCGTACTGCCATCCGCGATGCGCTCGGGCGCGGAGTTCCTCTGCAGGCAGGCTGGAGACGGCGCGAACGGAGTCCTTAATGGTCTCTACTGAGCAATGTTTCAGGATGCGGCCGAATCCATCGACGTCGACGCCGGATTCATAGCTGACGATCGGTATGAGTCCCGCATGCATGCACGTGACAACTCCGCCGTTCTGTCCCTCGGAACAAGAAGGAAAGACAAGGCCGACGCAATTGTTCACGATCTCGAGAAACTGAGCGCTTCGGACGTCCACCCAGCCCGCGGTATGGATGTTCGGCGTGTCGTAGAGTTCCTTGCGATACGCGGTTTCGAAATCACGTTCGCCGCGTACAGGGCCGCAAACTGTAAGGTGATGGTCCGGCATTTGAGAGAAGGCCTCCAGAACGAGATCCAATCCTTTGTGGACCATGCCTTCGCTGCCGAACCACAAGAATCGCCGGCGAACGCGGTCAAAGTCCTTTTCGTCCGGCCAGTCGTATAGAACCGGAGTGGAAATTGGGATGCGGAAGAGCGGCTTGCCGGCGTACCGGTAGACGCCCATCGTGAATTCGTTGCCCAGCACCGTGGCATAGTCGGCGTGCTCAATTGCGAAGTTGGGTTTCAACGTTCGCCTTGAAGACAATACGACGCCGCGCCGCTCCTTCAGTTGTTCGAGGCGGCGCCCCTCGGCCGTGTTATGGAAAAGCCAGTGCGCCGTGTCGATGTGCAGGATCTTGACGCAATCCGGATTCAGAAGACGCGCGATGCGGTCGAAATTGATCCGGTTGCCGACGAAGTAAGAGTAGCGCCGCGTCGGCGTGAAATATTCGTTGTTCTCATTGATCACGTCCACGCGGTAGCCCAAATCCAGGAAAGTCCTGGCGATCTGGAGAGACTCCCACCTGTTGGTGTGCTGGAACAGCGCGGGGTCCTGGTCCTTCATAACGAAAGCATGGTTGTTGTAGCAAAGCAGTACGTCGCCGATAGGTTCGGACTTCGGCTCGCACGATACAAACCTGCGTTCGAGCCGCGTCATTTCCATGGGCGCGTTGACTAGAAAGTTTTTGAAATCGCTTGCCAGGATGCCTAAAGGGTAGTTCTTAAGGCGTTGCAGCAGTTTTCTTACAGACGTACTCATGAATTCCAACGCCATCCGTCCACGCAGGCGATCCACCGGCCGTCGCTCAGCGGGTGCGGATCCACATGATGCATTCCGTCCGCGTTCCATCCCCGCCCGCTGCCGCAGAGTATCGGCGAAGGACTCAGTTCCTGTTCCTGAAAAGAGGCGGTTGTCAGGTCCGTCAACTCGAACGCTCGCACCCGAAGACCATATGACGGACAACAGTCCTGCGCGAAGCGAATCACGCGATCGTTCCAAACCAGCACCCTGCCCGCCGGACGCGCGATGTGAGGGTCCTGGTCAACGACAGGGCTGCGCGGGTGCTCGGTCCACGGACCCATCAAAGTCTCTGAATAGAAGAGGCGCAGCGTGCCGGCGTAATAGGGAGTGCGCGAGAGGTCGTTCAGAAGCCACCAACGACTATCGAAACGAAACAGGCTGCTGTCCTCGAAGTCGTCCCCTGAAAGGATTTCGCCGGCGAACGACCACGAGTATGGAAAGTCGACCGCCTTGTACAGCCTGACGCTCTTCGCCTGATAGCTTTCCGGGACCATGTAGTATGCGCCGTCCGATTCGAACACATACGGGTAGGACAGATGGAACGGCTCGCGCAGGACAATCTGACGATAGTTCCAGTGAAAGCCGTCGGGGCTTGAAGCCAGGCCGATTTCTCCCAGGCCCGAACGACGATTCAGAACCTCGAAAAACATGTACCAGACGCCGTCGACTTCGATCATGAATGGGTCGGCTACATAAACGGCGGTTGCGTCGGACACGGACTCCTTCGTGAGCACGGGGTTCGTCGCGCCATCGTCAGGCCGGAGGATCAGCGGCGACGGGCCGGTGTAGACGCCGATGGAGAATATCGGCGTCCTCGTTGGCGTGTCCGCCGGACGCGGCTTCATCAGGTCGAGCGACTTCGCCATCATTCGCCTGAACAGGGCGGACTTCATCGAGGCGCGGCGAGAGCGGCGTGGTTGCGGTACCAATGGACAGTGCGCTCGAGTCCGTCGGGCAGTGACATCGCGGGCTTCCAGCCCATGCGAGCATAGGCGTCTTCCACATTGGCGACGCGTATCTGTTCCAATGGACGATCGGCTATGGCGCCAAACACTGGTTCCACTCTAGGCTTGATCAAGCGAACAAGATGCTCGACGACGGATCGGACCGACGCCAACCGGCCTGAACCGACGTCGATGGTCCGACCTTCGACGCCGCTTGCGGAAGCTGCTGCAAGAAGTCCCTCGACAACGTCGTCAACGTAGATCCAGTCGATTTCGCGCCGGCCGCTCGTCAGCTTGGGGGCTTCGTCCCGCAACAAGGACAGCGTGACATAGGGAATAAGCTTGCTAAGGTCCTGTTGGCCGGGTCCATATACCATGAAGACTCTCAGAATGACGACGGGGAGCTCGTAGAGCGCGTGAAACATTCGCGCATATCCGCTGCCGGCCCATTTGGCTGCGGCGTAAGGCGAACTCGGAATGGATTCGCTGCCCGGTTCGCATTCTTCCAGGGAGCCCGCCAGCACCATCCGCCGGCAGCCCATTTCCGCGGCGACCGACAGCAGATTGACGGTCGACATGACGCTGCTGCGGAAGGTCGGCATGACGTGTTCGATGTTGCGGGATCCCATGACATGGCTTGCCAGGTGGAAAATCACGTCGGGCTTAACCGCCGTGAAGATGTTTCGGACGGCGCCCTCGTCCGCCAGGTCTCCCTGCCACCAGCAGACGCCATCCGAAACCCGCGCGCGCTTCTTGGTTGAAACTCCATGTATCTCGTTGTCGTTGCGCAGCCGGCGGCACAGATGGGAGCCGATGAAGCCCCCTGCACCGGTAACCAAGATCTTCTGGCCCGTAAGATTGCGAGCGGACATGTTTAGACCTGCTTCTGGCATCAGTTTTATGCTCATGCGCTTGCGCCGGTCCGTCCGCCTGGGTGCGTTCGGTATGGCTCTCAGAACGCCACATTATATGCATGCAGGCGCCCGGATGGAACACGAGGAACGGCGTTTTACCGCCGTTTTACATTTGAACATCGGCGACCGCCCTGAGGACTTCTTCGGCTACCAGCCGGTGGCCCTCTACGTTGTAGTGACCGAGACGCCGGAACGGGAATAGAGCTAACGGATCGTTTTGAGTTTCGAAGGCGCGATGGAACGCCGGCCGACGCTGCAAAGTCGTTTAGCCACTGGATGCGATGGACGGAGGATAAAGGAGTAGAACGAGCTCTGCGATGTACAGAGAGAATCCAACCGAAAGCGAGGCAAGGGCGATTTCGCGCTTTCGGGGCTGCGATGTACGCAAAGCCAACAGCGAAATCACCACTAAGCCGAGGGGGATGCCGTAGTACAACGCCATGCCCGTCCGGCTCAAGATTTGTCGGTCTGTACGCATTCCATAGGAGTAGATCACGTGGAACAGCATCAGAATGGAAATCGCCAGCCCTCCTGCCAGGATCACGTTTGCAGCTTTTGCCATTCGGCTTTCTGCTTTTGTCATCGTCCCCCTCCCTATCCATTGAGCATTCGATCAAACAGGGCGTCGAATCAATGGGCGATGTAACGCCAGATGGGCGTGGTTGGGAGCATGCCCGGCTGAATGCGTTCAGTGCGGCTTTTCACCACAAGGCGACTCCCATCGCCTGCAATCACTTCGGTTTCGGGAAGTGCGCTCAGAGTCCCTTCGGCGTATTTGAACAGGACGACGCGGTCGTACCCGACTTTGCCCTCGGGCGGGATCCACCTCTTCTCAAGATGATACGTGGATTCTATTCCATCGCGGTAAAACAGGACGTGCTCGAATGTGTTGCCGAACACAGAAGCGTTGCCATATATCGCAAACAGGTATGCGCTTACCCAGTCGTGCGTCGCCCACGGCTGGAAATAACCGCGGTCGTCCGCGACAATGACGAACGTACCGTCCGACAGATTCGGCGCCAATTGACGAAACGCTTGCATCATGGCGAGCTGACGGTTCCAGTCCTCGGCAAATCGTTGCTTCGTTTGAAAATGAACGAGACTGCCGAAGGCGACCATGCCGGCCAGGATCGTCGCGAGGATGAGGCCGCTAACTACTCCCTTGCCGGGCTCCTGCTGCCAGGATCCAGCGGACGCCAGACGCCTTCGCCTCGAACGAAGCCAAAAGATGGTCGCTGCGGCGCCGGCCATTAGAACGGCGATGAGGTACGCCAGCACGAATAACGCGTACGTCTGCGAATAACGGCCCAAGACGACCGGCTGATATGACTGGAAGAAGAGAACGCCGCTATAGCGCCCCGGGATTCCGATCAATCCCGCCCACAGGAGCGCCGCCAACACGATTGCAGCAGCGCCGGCCGGTGCGCGTCGCGCCCAACCCACGGCCAACACAAGCAGAGCAGGCAGCGCGAGCGCCAGGCCGATCATCACGCCGAAGTTCGCGCGGGATGCATGGCTAACCCCAAACTCGGTGCGCAGCGGGGCCGGCGACACCGCGAACACTGCAACAGCAGCCGCGAAGACCGCCAGTCCTAACGTAGACGCATGAATCCAGGGCTGGTCTCGAACGTCTGAAACGTCGCGCAGCAGGTATGTCGAGAGCAACCAGGTCGCAACTGCCGCCGCCAGTGCACAGGCTATCCAAGTTGCCGCCGGCCGCGATTCATAAAGGAAGAAGGCGACATCCGGCCAAGGGACGAACGCGACGCCGGCGGCGCCGCCGACCTTCTTCGCTATCTCCGCAATATCATTTGGGAATTCCGGCCTGTAGAGGAGGGCGCCATAACGCGGCAGTATTAGCGTCCGCCACGCTGCGTACAGCATGAATACAGCAGCGAAAACTCCGATGCTGGAGATTGTGCGCCGTCGCGAACGACTGTTGACGGATCGAGGATTGGTTATTAGCTCATGCGCCGCCACGAAGGCCGGCGGCACAAAAGCGAAAACCTCGTGCGTCAAGAGGCTCGCGGCATAAGCCGCCGCTGCAACCGTCAGCCAGATTCCTCGGCGGCCTCCAGCGGCCTCCAAAGCCCACAAAGCGGCGAAGATCGAGCCGAGCGTCAGAAGGCAGGATACGTGATAGGGCGCGGTTGCTTGCCATGTCGTTTGCAGAGGCGCGAGCGGATAAAACGCGAAGGTAGTCCCGGCTGCGAAGACAAACCATTCGTGGTTGCACAGCCGGCGAGCCAGACGCGTGACGAAAACTAGCGACAGCAGGAAGAGAAATAAGAGCGTCCAATAGACCGCATCAAGCCCAAACGTGAACGCTGCGCGACTGATCATGAATGCGATATCGTCGGCCGGGCGTTCTCTAAAAAAAGAAGCCGTTGGATTACTGAGGATGAACTTCCATTTGTCGTAGTTGGCGGTTTGGAACGTCTGCATTAACTGGACGGCGTCGTCCCAATAAATTCCAAGCGATCGCGCGTGTACGCCATGTACGAACACGGCGAGTATGACCGCAGCAATGGCGCCGATCGGGCGCGAATGTGGTGGCCCGTGCATCTCGGCTGAAAGGGAGTGCGTGCGGGCTGGCGTGCGTTACGGTTTCTTACACGTACCGCTCCGGCATGCCCAAAACGACGAATTGTTCCACCAAGCTTTCGATCTCGGAGGTTCGCTTGCCGTTTTTCACGTCGATCAAAGTTTGAAAGCGAGTGCTCACGATTTCCGGCAGGTACTCGCGGGACTCAGAATGTTCTTCAATATAAAAATCCGACGGAAAGATGCGGCGCAAGGCGACGTCTTCCCCAGCGCCCGGCCGCTCTTCAATCCTGTAGAGCGGGTTCAAGCCCAGAGGTCCTTGAGCGTGAGGCCACTCTTTGAAAGATCCGTAGTCCTGAAAGATGTCTTGCCGGCGCGATGCCACCAGCGAGAGCAGGGGCGCCTCGCACAGGCGGCGCACGTCGGATGGGCCGGCCAGCGGTGGTCCTTTCTTTTGCAGATACCGGACGAGGACGTCGCTATCGGCAACCATGCGATGAGGCGTTTCGGCCATCAGGGCGCAGTAACCTTCCGGATTCAGAGGCTCGCCGTCGTAGGGGCGTCTCCACAGTTTGTTGTGCATCCACGCCAAAACGATGGTTCCATCTTCCTGCGTGATACGTTTCAATTCCAGGACGCTCGAGGCCTTGCTCGAAAAGTAATGGAAGGCGTCCGAGCAGAAGACGGCTGAAAAAAAATGATCAGGAAAAGGCAGAGGACCATCGGCAAGGCAGCAGACGTAAGTGGCGCCCGGCGCAATTATGCTTTTCGCGATATAGAGGCTGATGAACGTTTGGTCGACGCCAATGACTTGCCGCCCCCGGGCCGCAAGGCTGCGCGTGACGTGGCCGCAGCCGCACGCTAGATCCAGGATAGGAGCATCCGAAGCGTCGATCAGCGTTGTGAAAGAAAGAGCGACCAGATGGCGCGGCTGACCGAAACGCAAGGCGAAATAGTCGTAGGCGTCATTCCATGCGAGGCCCGAGCGGTGGTAGTAGAGATCCAGAAGCTCGCACGCCGTTGCATCGTTTCCTGCCCTAGTCAACAGAGCGGCGGCTTCCTCTCGCCACCTGTCGACTCCTCGCTGGTGGGACAAATGCCGGAGGCGACGAATTCCTTTGATGGACGGCAGCGCCTGCATCCATGCCGGGGCGAGATCCGGACTGTCCGGCGGCGGAGGCATCGTGAGGCTGAGCAAAGCTTCCCGGAACTTGCCCGCTTCAATCAGTCGGGTTACTTCTTCGATGGTTTCTCCGCGAACGCCGACGGCGCCCCTCTTGAGCACCGGTATGCTGCTGACGACGGGATATCGACCGCAGCCACACGTCCAGATATCGAAATCTTCGCTGATTTCCGCCGGATCGAAACGCCCGCTGCAGAACGGGCAGCGTATCCACTCGAACGCCTTGTGTGACAATTTGGCTATTCTTCCAAACGCTTTGCGAAAATCATCAGGTAGTAGCGCGTATCGGCGGTCAAACGAAAGGGCGGGCGCAAGGCAGGGTTGACGTCGTAGTCGAAATGGTTGATCGAATAGGTGAATCCACGCCGGTGCAGCAACTCCAGGATTTGATGGAGTGTTCGCGGCAGTCCCTTCCAATGGTGATATTCGATGACCATCTGCCGCACCGCTTCCAGCCGCTCGTCGCAGTCGGCCAACGCTTCCCACTCGGCGCCTTCAATATTCATCTTCAGGAAGTCGACCGGTTCGGTGATGTAGTCCCGTAGACGGACGCACGGAACGTCGTATTTAACCCAACCTTCGGGAAGGTCTTTGGGGAGATTCTGTCCGAGGCAACTGCCCGACAGCCCGTCTGAGTAAAACGTCAGCACGCCGGGCGACGGAGTCAAGGCTGCTTGAATCAGTTCCACGTCAGCCAAGCCGTTGTCTCTGACGTTCTTTTGCAGACACGGGAAAATCGCAGGATCCGGTTCGAAACCGATGATACGCGCGCCGGGATAGACGTGCTTGAAATAGAGCATCGAAACGCCGATGTTGCTTCCGCAGTCGAGAATCAGCGGATTCGGGCGCTCCGCTTCAAAGTGGTAGATCAAGTCTCGAAAGATCAGCCTGTACTGTCCGAATGCGTTAAGGCCATTGTTGAAGTGCAGAACGCACTGCGGCAAGTGTTCGACATCCGGTACGCTTCGCAATGCAGAGCACATCCGATGCCCCAGTCGCGCCCATTCGCGCTCTTCTCTCCATTCCTTCACCGCGGCCGCAGCATTGAGAATGCGAGCGCGCGTCCGGACGGGAAGAAACGTCCGGCCGACTTTCTTGATCGTTGAGTATGCGTAGGTCATCTCACGCGCGGGTTAGCGATCGTCCTGAACGACCGTCTGGCGCCTCGCGTTGAACCGTCGTCCACTTCAAGAGCGGCCGGACGACGGCGCCCCCCAGCGCTCCCGTCCAATCGCCGCGCGCCGAGTCGCCGTCCATGCTGTCAATGACGTGGAACGCCGCGGCGTCGTATACATGAAACTGCATAATGTCGGGACTCATGGTACTGAGGCCCACCGAAACGAAGTGAACGCCGTCTGCCAACAGATTGCCGGGGATCCAGGCCGTGCTGGCGTATACGCCTTGGGGGCGCGAGCGTCCTCTCCATTCCGAATCCACATCGAGAGCTTCGAGGACGAATGCGCCTTCCTGGTTGTGAAGGTTCAAGTATGGCAGCAGCACGTAGCCGGATTGCAGAACCTCATACTCTAGCTCGATCGCAACCGGCTGGCGGATATCGACCCCATCGGACATCAGACTGTTCTCAGTCCGAACGCGCACGGCGCGAAGTCTCGCGACGGCGCCGCCGGGCGCTGTCGCCGGATCGTTCCACTCGTGCACGGCGCCGATGTCCAGCCAGTGTTCCGAGTAGGCCGCGACGGCGTCATGCGCGGGGCCGTCCTTCAGGATTCTCCCGCCGTCAAGGAGAATCACGCGCGGGCATAGACGCGTGATCGACGCCATGTTGTGCGATACGAACAAGACCGTGCGGCCTTCGTGCCCGACCTCTTCCATTTTGTTGAGACACTTTTTTTGAAACGCGGCGTCTCCGACGGCCAGCACTTCGTCGACGAGCAGAATCTCCGGCTCCAGATGCGCCGCCACCGCGAACGCCAGCCGGACATGCATGCCCGTGGAGTAGCGCTTGACCGGCGTATCAATGAATTTTTCCACCTCGGAAAAAGCGACGATCTCGTCAAACTTGCGGTCGATCTCCGCTTTTCTCATGCCAAGGATCGCGCCATTCAAATAGATGTTCTCGCGTCCGGTCAGTTCGCCGTGAAAGCCCGTGCCCACTTCAAGGAGACTGGCGACTCTTCCATAGATGCCGGCTTCCCCCATCGTGGGAGCGGTGATCCTGGAAAGAATCTTCAACAGCGTGCTCTTGCCCGCCCCGTTCCTTCCAATGACGCCGACGATCTCGCCGCGCTTCACTTCGAAGGAGACGTCTTTGAGCGACCAGAACTCGTTCGCGCGCGGGCGCGGAGAACGGCCGTTGGATCGCACGAATGAACGGATCGCGTCCGACACGTGATCGCGCAGCGTGTCGTGACGGCGCTTGCCGGCGGCGATTTCATACTTCTTGGAGATGTTTTTTACGCGGATGGCAATGCCGCTCATCACACCACGTCCGCAAAAGTGGCTTCGATGCGCCTGAAGAAAACGACTCCGCTGAACAGAAGCGCCAGCACAACCGCAGCGCTTACGCTCATGGAGCGTACGTCCGGCGCCGTGTTTCCCAACAGCGCCCAGCGAAACCCTTCAATCACGCCGGTCATAGGGTTGAATGCCAGAAGGAGCTGCCATTTTTCGGGAAGTTCGCGAAGAGAGTACGCAACAGGCGAAGCGTACAGCCATAAGTGGATCAAGAACGGGATCGCCTGTCCGACGTCGCGATAGCGCACGTTGATGGCCGAAAGCCAGAAGCTGACGGCAAGAGCCGTCAAGATGGTCAGGAGCAGAAAAACCGGCGCGAGCAGCATGCGCCACGTGGGCATGGTTCCGTACCATGCCATCATGCCGAGAAAAAACACGAAGGAAATGGCGAAGTCGATAAGCCCGGAAGCGACAGCCGAAATGGGCAGGAGCAGCCGCGGGAAATACACTTTCGTGATCAGATGCGCATTGCCGACGACGCTCGTGACGCTTTGACTCAATGACTTCGAGAAGTATGTCCAAGGCATCAGCGCAGCGAAGCTGAACAACGGATACGGCTGACCCTCGGATGACATCCCCGCCAGATACCCGAAGATCATCGTGAAGACGACCATGGTCATGAACGGCTGAACAACGGCCCACGCCGCCCCAATGGCCGTCTGTTTGTAGCGCACCTTGACGTCGCGCCAGGTGAGGAAGTAGAGGAGCTCGCGGTAATCCCACAGGTCCTTGAGCCCGAAGCCGCTCCAACCCTCGACAGGCTTGATGCGAATATGAGGAGCATCCGTGCTGCTGACGTCGTGCACAATCATCACTCAAGAACGAAAATGGGCTACCGCCACGTGAGTCCCATGTCCGGCTTTGACGAATTGGAGGGTCCGGTCTCTGGACCAGATCGCGAGAAGGCAGGAATTGTAAGCTTGCAGGTATCTATCTGTATATCGTGCAATCGTACTATTTTCGCAGGCATTAAACGGCCTCTATGTGCCTGCAGGCGTGCGGCCTTTAAGCCGTCGGTTATAAAGGGCGCCATCGAAGTTGCCAAGATTTAGAAAAATCGGGATTAACGCGTTTGGCCCCGCCGGAATTCGCGAGGAGCATAGCGCACACGTTCTCGGAGACCGGCCAATCGAAACTGGCGCTTGCGCCTAGTGAAATTGGTACGACTCTACGATGCCGCTCACGCCATCGGTTCATACAATTACCTTCCCTGCAGTAATTTATCAGAGTAAGCGAACCCGAATGGGTTTATCAGGACGGTAGTTTATCCTGCCTGCGTCTCGATTTCCCGAACTGATGAACATCCTCGGAATCTCTGCCTATTATCACGACAGCGCGGCCTGCCTTCTGCGCGACGGCGAAATTGTTGCCGCGGCGCAGGAAGAGCGGTTCAGCCGAAAGAAGCATGACGCTCGGTTTCCGCAACATGCGGTGCGGTATTGCCTGCAGGACGGGCGCATGCCTCTCCGGGAGCTCGATTACGTCGTGTTCTACGACAAGCCCCTGCTGAAGTTCGAACGGCTGCTTGAGACCTACCTTGCCTACGCGCCGAAGGGCATTCGGTCCTACATGGCGGCAATGCCGGTGTGGATCAAGGAAAAGATGCTGTTGAAGAAGATGCTTCAACAGGAGTTGTTGCGCATTTCCCCGAACGCGGACAGGAAATCTTTGCCGCGCCTGCTCTTCTCCGAACACCATGAATCGCACGCCGCCTCGGCTTTTTACCCATCGCCGTTTGATCGCGCCGCGGTGCTGTGCATGGACGGCGTCGGGGAATGGGCGACGACATCGGCTTGGCTCGGGGAAGGCCGAACGCTGTCTCCGTTATGGGAGATCTGTTTCCCCCATTCGTTAGGACTCCTGTATTCGGCCTTTACCTACTACACGGGCTTCAAAGTCAATTCCGGGGAATACAAGGTCATGGGCCTTGCGCCCTACGGACGTCCGAAGTACGTCCACACAATCTACGACCATTTGATCGACTTGAAGCCTGACGGGACATTCCGGCTGAATCTGGATTATTTCAACTACTGCACGGGCCTCACGATGACAAACGGGAAATTCGATTCCCTTTTTGACGGACCGCCGCGCAAGCCCGAAAGTCCGCTCACTCAGCGGGAGATGGATCTGGCGCGCTCCGTCCAAGACATCACCGAAGAGGTCATGCTCCGGCTAGCGCGGACGGTTCAACGCGACACGGGGGCGGAGAACTTGTGCCTGGCTGGCGGCGTTGCGCTCAATTGGTGGGAAACGGAAGAATCCTTCGAGAAGGCCCGTTCAAGAATATCTGGATTCAGCCGGCGGCCGGCGACGCAGGCGGCGCAGTAGGCGCCGCGTATACGGCATGGCATCAGTTCGAGGAACGCCCGCGGCAAGTGCGATGCGGCAAGGATTCGATGCGCGGCAGTTTTCTGGGTCCGGCCTACGGGAACGACGAAATCGAAGCGCTTCTCCAAAGAGTTCGGGCCCCCTATGAGCGGCTGGACGAAACGATGCTGCTCTGCCGCGTTGCCGGCGAATTGGCGTCGGAAAAGGTTGTCGGCTGGTTTCAGGGTCCCATGGAGTTCGGGCCGCGGGCGCTGGGAGGCCGGAGCATCTTAGGAGATCCCCGCAGTCCGAAAATGCAGTCCGTCATGAACCTCAAGATCAAGTATCGCGAGTCTTTCCGGCCGTTCGCGCCATCCGTTCTCCGTGAGAGAGTCGCCGATTATTTCGAGATGGACGTGGACAGTCCGTACATGCTTCTGGTAGCCGGCGTTCGGCAGGACCGACGCGTCGAGATGAGCGCGGATCAGAAGGCGTTGTGGGGAATCGACCTACTGAACGTGCCGCGCTCGGACATCCCGGCCGTAACGCACGTCGACTATTCGGCGCGAATCCAAACCGTGCATGCGGACGCCAATCCGCGTTACTACAAGCTTCTTCAAGAATTCGAACGTAAGACCGGCTGCCCCGTTCTCGTCAACACTTCTTTCAACGTGCGAGGCGAGCCCATTGTCTGCTCTCCGGAGGACGCATATCGTTGCTTCATGAGAACGGAAATGGACGTTCTCGTCCTGGAGAACTGTCTTCTCTACAAGGAGAATCAGAAAGCGTTGGTTGTGGATACGGACTGGAGGAAGGAATTCGAGTTGGATTGATGGAGACTAAACCCTCAGACATGGAAACGAAGCATCTCCGTTCGTTTGGCATCGTGGTAGGGACAGGCTTCGCGATTATCGCGCTGTGGCCGCTGGTCGTCCGGGGACAGGCCGTCCGGATGTGGGCGCTGCTCCCCGCCGTGGCGCTGTTTGCGGCCGCAATGGCGTTTCCGCACGCGCTGCGCCCGGTTCATCGCCGGTGGATGGCGGTCGGCGAAGCGTTGGGGTGGGTGAACACGCGCGTCATCCTCACCGCCGTTTACGGCCTGCTGATCGTTCCCATCGGAGCGCTCGGCCGCATGAAAGGCAAGGACCCCATGCGACGGAAATTTGAACCCGAAGCCGAGAGTTACCGAATTCCGCGGACGAAGCGCCCGGCGAGTCATATGGAGCGGCAGTATTGATTGCGTGGGGATTTGGGGACAGAGACGAATTTCCGGCGCGTAACGAAACCGTCATGTTTCACTACACCGTGACGCGCAGGAAATTCGTCTCTGTCCCCAAATCCCCGAGACGAAGGGGACCGAAAATGGGTGAGTTCATTCGGGAATTGTGGCTGTTCATGAAGGACCGCAAGAAATTCTGGCTGCTTCCCATCATCGTCGTGCTGGTTCTGCTGAGCAGTCTCATCGTCTTTACGTCGGGATCGGCGGTTGCGCCGTTCATCTACACGATTTTCTGAACACGTCTCGATGCTGAAGCGCGTTGTAGACATCATTGTTTCGGCGGCGGGGCTCGTTGTGCTGGCGCCGCTGTTCGCGCTTGTTGCGTTTGCGATCAAGCTGGATTCCAAGGGCCCTGTGTTCTTTCGGCAGGAGCGCATCGGGCGCGGATTTCGGAAGTTTCTGATTTACAAATTCCGCACGATGTCGCCGGATGCGCCGCAGCGCGGCGGGCCGCTCACGTCGGCCGGAGATCCGCGCATCACGCGGCTGGGCGGAGTTCTGAGGAAAACCAAGATCGACGAGCTTCCGCAGCTCATCAACGTGTTTCGCGGCGACATGACGCTGGTCGGCCCGCGGCCCGAAGTTTCGCGGTACGTTGATCTGTTTCGCAGCGACTATGAGGAAATCCTGCGCGTGCGGCCGGGCATTACGGATCTCGCTTCGCTCAAGTACCGGGACGAAGCGTCGTTGCTGGGTCGCGCCGACGACCCGGAACGCGAATATCTGACTCGCGTGCTGCCGGACAAGATCGCCTTGGCGAAGGAGTATGTGCGAAGGTCATCGTTTGTCTTTGACATGACGCTAATACTGAAGACAATCGTCAAGATTTCTGCGAGCGGGTCGGAGAGGCTCTAGTTATGAAAACATCTCTTTCCGTTTTGGTCCCCGTTTATAACGAACAGCATCTAGTGGTCGAGTCGCTGCGGCGGCTCAGGGTTTTGGACGAGAGTCCGAATCTCGACCGGGTGGAAGTCATCGTCGTGGACGACTGCTCGACTGACGGCACCCCGCAAGCCATCGATCGGTTCCGAACGGAGCAGCGACGGCATTCCGATTCGAAGATTCAATGGATCTTCCTTCGCCACGAGAAGAACGCCGGCAAGGGACAGGCCGTGAAAACGGCGCTGGAACGCGCCAGCTGCGAAATAACCGTGATCCATGATGCGGATCTCGAGTATCACCCGCGAGACCTTCTCAGGATGGTGGACGTCTTCATTGAAGAACAGGCCGACGCCGTATTCGGCTCGCGATTCGCCGGCGGCGACCGGCGGCGCGTGCTTTTCTACCGGCACGAGCTGGGCAACCGGTTTCTGACGTTTCTGTCAAACGTCGTTTCCAATCTGAACCTCACGGACATGGAGACCTGCTACAAGGCAGTCCGGACCCAGCTTCTGAAGTCCATCCCAATCGAGTCGAACGATTTCCGGATCGAACCCGAGCTGACCATCAAGTTGGCGAAGCGGAAGGCGCGCGTCTTCGAAGTTCCGATCAGTTATTCCGGAAGGACCTACGACGAAGGCAAGAAGATCAACTGGCGCGACGGTTTCCGCGCGCTTATCGCGATCGTAAGGTTCGCCATGTCCGATAACGTCTACCAGCGGGACGCCTACGGCAGTCACACACTGGCGCGGCTGTCCCGATGTCCGAAGTTCAACGCGTGGATGGCGGACGCCATACGCGGCTATTGCGGAAACCGGGTTTTGGAAATCGGGAGCGGCATCGGAAACCTGACGCGCCGGCTCACGCCGCGCACACATTATGTGGCCAGCGACGTAAATCCGTTATATCTCGAGACGCTGGCCGCGCTATCGGTCGATCGCCCGTATATGAAGACAAGTTTTTGCGATGTCACGGATATCTCATCGTTCCCGCGGCTGGAGGAAGGATACGACACGGTGGTCTGCCTCAATGTTATCGAGCACGTTGAGGATGACGTCGCGGCCCTGAAGAACATCCGCAACGTGCTCTCCGACAACGGCACAGCCATCATTCTTGTTCCCCAAGGACAATGGAATTTCGGAACGCTCGACGCCGTCCTGGGTCACCAGCGGCGATACAGCAGAGAATCGTTGGCGAAACTCGCCGGCGAATCGGGATTTCTTGTCCAAGAAATTTTCGAATTCAACCGCGCCGGCGCTCCCGCCTGGTTTATCAATGGGAGGATTCTGAAGCGGCGCATTTTCGGGCTGTTTCAGATCTGGATGCTGGATCTGCTGACGCCCGTACTGAGACGCGTGGACTCGATTCTGCCGTTTCCAGGTTTGAGCTTGATTGCCGTGCTCAAGCCGGCGGGGAGTTCCGCTCGCGAAGCTGCAGGCGCGGTCTATGGCGCCGTGAAAAATTGAGGGCCCCCAAAGTTGTCAAATGTGAGATGGCTGGTGTGCGATGTGTAATGAACGTGGCGACCTGACCTACTGACCCAATCTATTGATGGTTCTATATTGGATCACTTGGTGGTTCAGCCAAGTACTTTACACATCGCACACCAGCCATCTCACATTGGACAGCCGCCCACTTCCTGATTTTCGCAGCCCAGATTACGCTTGGGCCGCTGCGTGCATCACGCGCGAAGTACGATTCTTGAAATACTTCAAATACCAGTCCACCGTGCGCTCGAGTCCCTCATCGAAGCTGAAACGCGGCCTCCATGCGAGCACCCTCACGGCCTTTTCGCACGAGAGGCGCATATGCGGAATCTCAACCTGCGTCTTGTCGTTGATAATAGGCTCCACGGAAGTTCCAGCTAGCTTGGCGAGCCGTCGAACGATGTCGATGATCTCGATCTGGACCTCATAAGAGAAGTTAAAGGCTTCGCCGCACAACGAGCGGTTCTCCGCCAGACGCTCAGCCAGAGTTAGCTGGATTTCCGCGGCATCCTCGACATAGAGGAAATCCCTTGTGAAACGCCCGCTCGACCTCAGTCGCGGAGCGCGGCCCTCCGCCAAATCCTTCATGACGCCGGGGATCAAGCGCGAGAAGTTGAAGTCATAGCCGCCGTAATAGTTGCCGCACCGGGTTACGGCCGTCGGCAGACCGTATATCTTTCCGAAGCTTTGGGCTGCCAGATCCTGACTGGCTTTCGCAACTTCGTAAGGATGCCGGGGCTGCAGTGGGTTCGACTCCTGGTAGGGTAATTTTTGATTTCCGTAAGCCTTATCCGTGGAGCTGATAATCGAAATGCATTCGGGGCGTTTACGGCGCAGAAGGTCGAGAATTTGCCACGTGCTGGAGGCTGAGGAATGGAAACATTCCAGAGGCTCTTTCAGTACACGATTCACATCGGCGCCGTAAGCTGAGTGAAAGAAGACGCTGATTTCAGGGCGCCGTCCGAACAAGTTTTCTATGAAGCCGATATCGGCGATATCGCCTTCGGCGACGTCGACGCGATCATGGAATCGTTCCAGAAAGAATTGAGAATCTTGCTTCGGCGAACGGACGATGGCGGTGATCTTCGCGCGATGTTCGAGAAGCCGGCGCACTAACCAACCGCCAAGAAAGCCCGTTGCGCCCGCTACGAGTACCGAGCGGTCCTTCCAGAAGCTGGGATTCGGCATTTTGAGGGGAGGCCTCCTACCTGATAGAGTTCGTCTGCGCTGAAACTGAGGGAAGACCGAATGCCGAGCCTGTGCACCGAAACATCCAAACCCGCTAACTACGCAAGTTCAACAATGGGCGACGCTTCAGGTAAAGCGCGACTGAACGGGTTGACGAAGACATCCGTTTTGTCCATGAATTGGCGCCCCCAGGACCATCGGGAAGGGAACTGATGCAGCTCAGGCCGGCGCCCGACGAAATCGTTGGAGTAATTCCGGCGGGCGGCCAGGCCGTCCGGATTGCGCCGCTGCCGTGCAGCAAGGAGATCTATCCGATCGGGTTCCAGGGCGCGAACGACGCACTGGCAGGCCGGCCGAAAACAGTGGTCCATTATCTGCTAGAGAAGATGCGGTCCGCCGGGGTCTCGACGGTGTACTTCGTGATTCGTCCGGGAAAGTGGGACATTCCCGCGTACTTCGGCGATGGTTCGATGCTCAAGATGCATTTTGCCTATTTGATGCTGGGAGACCCGTCGGGAGTGCCGTTCACGCTCGATCAGGCTTATCCCTTCGTGGAGCGTTCGGCTGTCGCGTTCGGTTTTCCCGATATCCTGTTCGATGCGGACGACGCGTTTCTTAAGCTGCGCGAGCGAAATGCGGCGCACGACGCCGACGTGACGCTCGGGTTAACTCCGGCGGCAGGGGCGTCGTCGAAGGAAGATCGAGCGGTCCTTGGCGACCGCGGAGTCGTGCAGGACATGGTTCTGCGTCCGGACGAAAGCGGTCTGAATTACAGTTGGGTCGCCGCAGTCTGGCGGCCTGGCTTCACACAGTTCCTGCACGAATTCGTCGCTAGTAAGAAGAGCGTCGCGCCGCAGGCTGCGGAGCTCTCGGCAGGTCATGTGATTCGGGCGGCCATTCACGCCGGACTTCGAGTTGACAGCGTTGTCGTCAGCGACCGGCCATATCTGGATATCGGCACTCCGGAGGGTTTGCGGCGCGCCTTTTTCCTGTATCAACGATGATGGCGGCGTCCTCACAATGTTTAAGAAGGCGTCCTTGGCGCCTTCGGTCTATTCCGTCCTGAGTCCAAACGATTGCAGAATAAGGGTTCTTTTCGTGAGTCTCAGATGCGTAAAGAGACTGCAAGATCGGCGCAACGTTCGTGTGCAACAGTGGCGCTTCGGATGCTGACAGTTTTGGACTCGAAATCACGCTCGTAACAGAGGGAATTCAATGAGAGCCGGCCTACTCGGATTTCGCGCATTTTTCATCACCGTTGTTCACCTGGTGATCATCGGCGCATCGTTTGCCGGAGCGTTTTCCCTCAAGGCGATGGACCAGGACTTCAACTGGCCGGAAACCAGCCTTCAGATCTTAGGCTCTGGATTGATGATCGCCGCGCCGGTGAAGACGATTGTTTTTCTGATCGGCGGCCTCCATAAGGGCTGGTGGCGCTACGCCGGCCTCAGCGATTTCGTCCGCCTCTACGTGGTGAATCTTGCCGCTTCGGGCCTTTCGGCCATCGGCATCATGATGTGGATCGGCCCGCAGTTTCCGCGTTCGGTTTACGTCATCGATTTTCTGCTGTGCTTCATGCTCTGCGCAGGCGCGCGATTCTCCGTGCGCCTCTACAACGAGACGCTGCGATCGGAGATGGTCGGCCGCGGGAAAGGCTTGCTGATCTACGGCGCCGGCGCCGCCGGAAGAACGCTGGCCCGAGAAGTTCGCGTGAATCCGTCTCTGGGCTATCAGGTCGTCGGGTTCATTGACGACAACCCGAAGCTGCGGGCCAGCCTGATCATGAATATCCCCGTACTCGGAAACGGGCGGCAGGTTGCCGCGATCGTGGACCGATACAGCCGGCGGGACGTTCGCATCGAAGAGATCGTCATCGCCATGCCCTCCGCCACCGGACGGCAGATGCGCGAAGCGCTCGCCAATTGCCGCGCCGCCGGCATTACCTGCAGAACGATTCCGGGCATCGGCGATCTCCTCAAAGGCAAATACCTGAGCTCTCAGATCCGCCGGGTGTCGCTGGAAGACCTGCTCGGACGCGAGCAGATCCGGCTTGAGGAAGATCGCATACAGCGGAGTATTGCGGATCGGTCCATCCTTATCACCGGCGCCGCAGGCTCCATCGGCGCGGAACTGTGCCGGCAGACGGCGACGTTCCGCCCGCGCAAGATTGTGCTGCTCGATCAGGCCGAAAGCGAGCTGTTCAAGATCGATAATGAGCTGCGCCACAAGCACCCGGATCTGCCGATCTTCCCCGTTATCTGCGACATTCGCGACATTCGCGGCCTTGAAGAAGTCATTCGTACGCACGCCATCGACTCCGTTTACCACGCCGCCGCGTATAAACATGTTCCGATGATGGAGGTTCACGTTTTGGAAGCCGTGAGGAACAACATCGTCGGCACATGGAATCTGATCAAAGCGGCGCAGCGATACCGCGTCTCCAATTTTGTAATGATCTCCTCCGATAAGGCCGTTAACCCGACCAGCGTGATGGGCGTCACCAAGCGCATTGCCGAGCTAATCGTCGCAGCCGCGTCCAACGGGCGCGACAACGGCACGCGATTCGTGTCCGTGCGGTTTGGAAACGTCCTGGGGAGCAACGGCAGCGTCGTGCCCCTCTTTGAGGCTCAGATTGCAGCAGGCGGCCCGGTCACGGTGACGCATCCTGACATGCGGCGCTACTTTATGAGCATCCGAGAAGCCGTACAGCTCGTGCTGCAAGCATCCACGATGGGCAAAGGCTCCGAAATTTTCGTTCTCGACATGGGCGAGCCGGTGCGCATTCTTGACCTGGCGCACAACATGATTCATCTTGCCGGGCTCGTCCCGAACGAGGACATCGAAGTGCGCATAACGGGACTTCGGCCCGGCGAGAAGCTTTTCGAAGAGATCGCCCTGGAGGGAGAAAACGTACTGCCCACCTATCACGAAAAAATCCGCATCTTCAAGGGCCCCGGCGTGAATTCCGACGAGCTGTCCAATTGGCTGACTCAACTTCAATTGCTCATCGCTCAACGGGAGCCCGACCGGATTCTGAAGCATCTGGCCGCGCTTGTGCCCGAATACGCCCCCCAGCGAGTCGAAGGCGCAAAGGTCGTGAGAGCCAAGGCTGCCGGCGCGGAGACCACGGAGTCGGCCGTGGCCCCGTAGGAAATTGCGAAATGCGAAATGCGAATTGCGAATTTTTGGACTACGGATGACCCCAATTCGCAATGCGCAATTCGAAATCTGTGAACACGTATTATGGATAAAACGCCTTTTATACCCTTCAACCTTCCGGTTATTGAAAAAGACGAGATTCAAGAGGTCGTCGACACGCTGCAGTCCGGCTGGCTCACCACGGGGCCGAAGACTGCTCGGTTCGAGCGCGAGTTCCAGGAGTACGTCGGCGCGCGCCACGCGCTGGCGGTGAATTCCGCGACGGCGGCTTTGCATCTGTCGCTTGCAGGACTCGGGATCGGGCCGGGCGACGAGGTCATCACCACGCCGCTGACGTTCTGCGCCACTGTGAACACGATCCTCCATGTCGGCGCGACGCCCGTGCTCGCCGACGTCCGCGATGATGGAAACATCGATCCCGACTCGATCACTGAACGCATCACGGAGCGCACTCGGGCGATCATGCCCGTTCATATCGCCGGGCTTCCCTGCGATATGGATGCGATCTGGCAGATCGCACGTGAGAAGAATCTGTACGTGATCGAAGACGCGGCGCACGCCGTCGGCGCGTTGTACAAGCGCGCCCCGATCGGTTCGGGGCCGAGCGACGCCGTGTGTTTCAGCTTCTACGCAACCAAGAATCTCACCACCGGAGAAGGCGGCATGGTGACGACGCAGAATCCGAAGCTTTATGAAAAGATGAAGATCCTTGCGTTGCACGGCATCAGCAAAGACGCCTGGAACCGCTACGCGGAGCACGGCAATTGGTATTACGAAGTCGTCGACTGCGGTTTCAAATACAACCTGAGCGACATCCAGTCTTCCATCGGAATTCATCAGCTCCGCAAGATGGATCGATTCACGTCGGCGCGCACGCGCATCGCGCGCCTGTATAACGAAGCGTTTGCAGGCATGCCGGAGCTTTCGCCGCCTCCGGATGACGCACAGTGCCGGCACGCCTGGCATCTGTACGCAATCCGGCTCAACCTGGACCGGCTGGACATCGATCGAGATGAGTTCATCCGGCGGCTGCGGGCTCGGAACATCGGAACGAGCGTCCATTTCATTCCTATACCGCTGCACCCCTACTACGCGCAGCTATCCGGCATCCACCGCGAATCCTGTCCGAAGGCTCTGGCGCTCTACGAGCGGCTCGTTTCCTTGCCGCTCTATCCGACAATGACCGATGTGCAAGTGGACTACGTTATTCGTTCTGTGACAGACATTGCCGAAGCCGCGCGTAAATCGGATATGGTCGCCGCTCGGCGGTGAAAACGGCAAGCCGGCGCCAGCATCGAGGAGGCATTTAGATTCATGAGGGCAGTCATACTCGCAGGCGGTCTGGGAACACGTTTCTCCGAAGAGACCACGCTGCGGCCGAAGCCGATGATCGAGATCGGCGGCAAGCCGATTCTCTGGCACATCATGAATATCTACAGCGCCTACGGCATCGAGGAGTTCATCGTCGCGCTGGGTTATAAGGCCGAGGTGGTGAAGGATTACTTCCTGAATTTCTACGCCCTCAACAATGATGTTTCCATTGATCTGTCGTCCGGAAAGACCGTTATTCACGATGGAAACCAGCCGCGATGGAAAGTGCACCTCGTCGACACCGGCCTGCACACGCAAACCGGGGGCCGCCTCAAACGGCTGGCCGGCTGGCTTGGAAAGAACGAGACCTTCATGTTTACTTACGGCGACGGCGTCGCCGACATTGATCTCGAAGCGCTGCGCCGGTTTCACGAATCCCACGGGAAATTGGCCACCGTCACGGCCGTGCGCAGCCCGGCTCGATTTGGAAGGCTGGCTATCGAGAACGACTGCGTGACCGAGTTCTACGAAAAGCCCGAGGAAGGCGAAGGCTGGATCAACGGCGGGTTCTTTGTCCTCAATTCCAAGGTCCTCGATTACATCGAAGGAGACGCGACGAAGTGGGAGATGGAGCCAATCGAACAGCTCGCGCGTGAAGGCCAAATGGCCGGCTACCGGCACGCTGGGTTCTGGTCCTGCATGGATACGCTTAAAGAAAAAAACATGCTGGAGGATCTGTGGAATTCCGGGCATGCGCCGTGGAGAGTGTGGGAGAAGAAGGAATCCGCGGGGAATTCCGGATTTCGGAATTCGGACTTCGGATTTGAGGAAGCTGCGGCTCGGACCGTCGGCACATCCGCAATCCGCAATCCGCAATCCGAAATCTGACGCGATCATCAGGCTGGGGAAGTTTATGAAAATTCTCGTCACAGGAAGCGACGGTTACATCGGCTCGCAGCTCTGTCCGGTGCTGCTGGAGCGTGGACATGACGTCACAGGTTTGGATACCGGCTACTATCGCGACGGCTGGCTGTATAGCCATCCAACCGGACGGCTTCCGTCCTGCATCAATAAAGACATCCGGCGCATCACGGCGGACGACCTTCGGGGCTTCGATGCGATCGTGCATCTGGCCGAGCTGTCCAATGATCCATTGGGACAGCATGATCCTGCGCTGACATATCAGATCAATCATCTCGGAACCATCGAACTTGCAAAGAACGCGATCCGTGCAGGCGTTCCGCGGTTCGTCTATACATCGTCCTGCAGCGTCTACGGTGCAGGCGACGGCGGCGGCTACAAGACGGAAGAATCCGAGCCCAATCCGCAGACCGCCTACGCCGAATGCAAGGTGCTGGTGGAACGCGATCTTGGCGCGATGGCGTCCGATGATTTTTCCCCTTCTTTCCTCCGAAACGCGACGGCGTACGGGCCGTCTTCGCGAATGCGCTTCGATCTCGTGCTCAACAATCTCGCGGGCTTTGCGTGGACGGTCAAAGAAATCCGGATGACCAGCGACGGGAGTCCGTGGCGGCCTCTCGTGCACGTGCTCGATATCGCGCAGGCGATTGCCTGTACGCTCGAAGCGCCGCGCGCGGTCGTGCACAATCAGATCTTCAATGTCGGGTCTACTTCGGAAAACTATCAGGTGCGTCAGATCGCCGAGATCATTGCGGACGCGTTTCCAGGATGCAGTCTGAGCTTCGGCAAGAGCGATGGAGACAATCGCAGCTACCGCGTCAACTTCGACAAGATCTACGCGCTGCTCCCGGCTTTCAAGCCTCGATACGATGCAAGGACGGGCGCCCACGAATTGGCCGAGTTGTTCCGCCGCATCGACATGACCGCCGAGACGTTTGATTTTCGCGCGTACACGCGTTTGAAGCAGCTTCAATATCTGCTGAGAACCGGGCAGATCGATGAACGGTTTTATTGGACGGGCGCCGCGCGGACTGTGGGCGCCGTGTCTGATCGCGCGTCTTACAACTGTAGGGGCGCTCTATGAGCGCCCGTTTTCCCGGAATCGATGAAAAACGGGCGGTCATAGACCGCCCCTACAGTGGACCCGCCTGCAGAAGCTGCGGCGCCGCGCTGAAGCACACGTTCGTCGACCTGGGGATGTCTCCGCTGGCCAATTCCTACGTCAAGGCTTCCGACCTGAACCGCATGGAGCCCTTTTATCCACTCCACGTGCGAGTGTGCGCAGACTGCTTTCTCGTGCAGCTCGAATCGGCGCCGGCGCCGGAAGAGTTGTTTTCCGACTACGCGTATTTCTCGTCCTACTCGGATTCCTGGCTGCAACACGCCAAGAGCTATGCGGACGCCGCAGTCGAGCGGTTCGATCTCGGCGGCTCGAGCTGGGTCGTTGAGATCGCGAGCAACGACGGCTACCTGCTGCAATATTTCGTTGCGCGCGGAATTCCGGTCCTGGGGATCGAGCCCGCCGCAAACATTGCGGCGGAGGCCGTCCGCCGCGGCATTCCGACGGAGGTTTTCTTTTTTGGAGAGACTGCGGCGCGCGACCTCGTCTCCCGCGGGAAGCGCGCGGACCTCATCATCGGGAACAACGTACTTGCCCACGTACCGGATCTGAACGGCTTCGTCGCCGGCATGAAGATCCTGCTGGCTCCGTCCGGCGTCATCACCATGGAATTTCCTTATCTTCTGCGCCTGATGGCGGAGAATCAGTTCGACACGATCTATCACGAACATCTCTCCTACTTTTCGCTCACGGCCGTGAAATGCGTGTTTGAGCGGCGCGGCCTGCGGATCTTCGACGTCGAGGAGCTGCCGACGCATGGAGGCTCGCTGCGCATCTACGCGTGCCATAGCGATGACCGAGGCAAGCCGACATGCGAGCGTGCGTCAAGTCTTCTCGCGCGCGAAAAGGCCGAGGGGTTCTGTACGCTTGAACGCTACCTCGCGTTCGAGGAGCAGGTCCGCAAGACGAAGCGCGTTCTGCTGGACTTCCTGATCCGCGCCAAACAGCAGGGCAAGTCCATCGCCGGATACGGCGCGCCCGCAAAAGGGAACACGCTCTTGAATTATTGCGGCGCGGGGACGGATTTCATCGACTACACGGTGGATCGCAGCCCGCACAAACAGACTCTGTTTCTGCCAGGTACGCACATTCCCATTCACCATCCTGACAAGATCCGGGAGACCAGGCCGGATTACCTTCTGATTCTGCCGTGGAACCTGAGAGACGAAGTGATGGAGCAGATGCAGTGCATCCGCGAATGGGGCGGCAAGTTTGTCGTTCCCATTCCGTCCGTTACAATCCATGCATGATCTTCGTCGAAACAGGGCTGAAGGGCGCGTTCGTCGTGGAGGTCGAGAAGCTCGACGATGAGCGAGGATTCTTCGGAAGATCCTGGTGCAAGCGCGAATTCGCCGAACACGGTCTGAATCCCAACCTCAGCCAGTGCAGCGTTTCTTTTAGCCGCAGACGGGGAACTCTGCGGGGACTGCACTATCAGATCGCTCCCCACGAAGAAGCCAAGCTGGTGCGATGCACGGCCGGCGCCATCTACGATGTGATCGTGGATCTCCGCCGCGGCTCCCCGACGTTTGGGAAGTGGTTTGCCGTGGAGTTGACTGCGGAAAACCATCGCATGCTCTACGTTCCCGAAGGCATGGCGCACGGCCTCCAAACGCTCGAAGACAACACGGAGGTTTTCTACCAGATTTCGGAATTCTACGAGCCGGCGTCCGCTCGCGGCGTGCGCTGGAATGATCCGGCGTTTGGGATCGAGTGGCCGCCGGCGGATCGCATCATTTCGGCGCGCGATGCGTCGTATGCGGATTTTGAGTTATGAGTTATGAGTTATGAGTTGTGAGTTGTGAGTTGTGAGTTATGAGTTGTGAGTGTGACCATCTCAACCAACTCATAACTCATGACTCATAACTCATAACTCATGACTCATAACTCATAACTCATAACTCATAACTCATAACTCATAACTATGACTCATCATCCGATTTGTACCGCAGAGTAAATACGTGCGAAAATCACGCCGATGTCGCACAAGCATCGCAGTAAAAACATGCTGGCGAATCAACAATTGAGGAGCATGAACAGCGGCCCTTCCCCAACCGAATCCCTGAACATGGGTCTGGCGGAGCTGTCTGCGCTGGCGCGGCACGCCTTCGAAACCAAGGACCGGAAGCAATGCCTCGCGCTGACCGGGGTCATGCTGAAGATGGATCCCCAGAACAAGGAAGCCGAGGTGATCCGCAACTGGGTTATCGCTGACCTGCGCCAGGATCTCGAGACGGCGCGGGAGCTCCTGCGCGAAGCTGAAAAAACCAAGAGTCCGGCGACGTTTGACCGCGCGGCGACGACGCTCCAGGCGATCCTCGACGCAGAGCCCGACAACACGGAGGCCCGCGCGCTCCTTGCGGAAGCTTCATCGAACCTGCCGCCGCACATTCCACAGTTCGTGCGTACGGGGCCGCCGCCGGCCTTCGAGGATTCGGCCGCTTTCCCCGGCTACGATGCGCCGCTCTTTCCCGGGCCGGCGCCGCCGGTAGGCATCGAGGCGCTCGAAGCCCGGATCCGCACAGCGCGCCGGCCATGGCGTTTCGCAACAGCGACGCTCGTGGTTCTGGCCCTCGGCGGCGCCGGCGTGTTCGGATTTCAAAACGGATGGTTCAGCGAGATTGTCGGCGTGATCGGTTCCGAGAACAGCACGTTGGGAATTCTGGAAATCGCCATGGAGGACGGCGTTGAAGTGTTCGTCGACGGCGAGTCTCGCGGAAAAATGCCGATCGCTCCACTCCAACTGGAGGCCGGCCTGCACGAGCTGCGCTACGTCCGCGACGGCGTCGAAGTCGGCCGCGAGCAAATCCGGGTCCTGCGCGGCGCAACCGTTCGCAACTCGATTCAGTCGCTGACGTCGCGCCTTCTGTTCTTTGTTGTGCCGGATAAAGGCGTTCAAGTGACTCTCGACGGCAAAGACCTGGGAGCGGTTCCCGAAAGTCTCGACGTCAAACCCGGCAAACACGAACTTCGATTTACAGCGCCCGGCTACGAGCCCGAAACCACGACCGTGGAAGTAGCGCCTGGGCAAAGCGAACTGATCACGGCATACCTGTTTCCCAGCGACGCGCAAGGCGCCTCCACATCGGCTTCCACCGGTCGCGGCCGCGGCGACTCGAGCAGCGCGGCGTCGGACTCGCGGGGCGGGCGCGGGGCGTCCCAAGGCGCAGGACAGTCCGCCGGACAGCGCGCCGGCCAGGGAACCGGAGTCTTGAGCGTCACGTCGCCGGAGCCCGTTCAGGTCTACATTCGAGACAGGTTCGTCGGTACGACGCCGCTTTCTCTGGGCCTCCCGGCGGGCGTGCATACGCTGGATTTCCGGTTGGGCGACCGTCAACGAGCCGCAAGCTATCTGATCAAGAGCGGCGAGACGCGCAACGTGACGGTTGTTTTCGACGTCAGGTTGCGAATCCAGGCCCGGCCGTGGGCGCAGGTTTTCGTCGAACAACCGGGAGGACAGGTCGAATCGCTCGGGCAGACGCCCTTGAGCAATGTTGACCTGCCGATCGGCGCCGCGTTGCTGTTCCGGCATCCGGAGCATATGGAGAAGCGGGTTCGGGTGACCGGCGACGAGACCGTGATATCGGTTGAGTTTCCGTGAGCCGAAATTTCAAATTGGACCGTCCAATACAAGATTTCAGGTTTCGGATGTGAAATGCAGGACTCGTCCAATTTCCGATTCCCCTGGTTTGTCCAATGTTCTCCTACGCTCTGATTGTCTGGCTCTTGCTCTTTCAGGCCCCGGCCCCGCCTCCGGTTCAAGGCGATGTCGGCGGCGTTCTCGCGCGCGCGGAGCAGCTTTACTACGACGCGAAGTTCGAGGAATCCATTGCGCTGCTGCTGCCGGTCGACGCGGCGCTGAAAGCGCAGCCGGGCCGCGCCACGGACAAGATCAATGTCAAGCTCGCCCTCGCGGTGGCCTACATAGGCTTGAACGACAACGCGCGCGCCAAGAATCAGTTTTCCGAAATTATCGATCTCGATCCCAGCTATGCACCGAGCCCGCAGCGTTACGGTCCGAAGGTCGCTACGTCGTTCGACGAAGCCAAAGCCGAGCGCACGGAGCGCCGTTGCCGCGCCTTCTGCGACGCTGCCAGCCGCGAACTCTCCAGCGGCAACCTGAAAGCAATTTTCGACGCGACGGCGTCGCCCAACTCCGGCTGCGGTTGCCTGGCGCCGGTGATGTCGGATGCGGCCGAATATGTTTTCAGACAAGGCATCGACGCCTACAAGGACGAGGACTATGCCGGCGCCCTGGAAAAGTTCCGCACGACGCTCAAACTCGATCCCAAGCACGCAGTCGCGCCTCAGTACATCGAGCTCACCCAAGGCAAGCTGCTGCTGGCGGCCGAACAGGTGTTTTTTGAGTGGCGAAGAAACTTTGAAGCGCGGGAGTACGGCCTCGCGGCGCTCGCCTATCACCGCATGCGCTATTTCGACGCCGAAGGCGCCGCTTCGCGTCTCATCAGCCAGATGCGTGGCGAATATGCGAAGACGTTGTCAGGGTATTTGGATGCATGGAAGCGGGCCTGCTCCGTTGCGGACAACGCCACGATGGAGCGCACCCGTCGACAGGCTGAAGAGATGTTGCCGGACCCAGCTATCGGCGAAAGCGTTCTTGCGCAGATGACCGGATGCGTCAACAAAACCTGCATTCAGATGGATTCCCAAAGCGCGCTCGCCCGCCGCAAGATCTGGTCGCGGCCAGAGAACGAGATTCCGCGGCAGTTCCAGAGCCTGCTGAAGAACCCTGAGAACCGCATGGTCTACGTCCGCACAAGAATCGATACCGAAGGCAACGCCGCCGTACTCCTGACGCAAGGCCACAACGCCAGCATCAACGACGCCGTGAAGGCGGCCGTTTCCAAGTGGAAATTCTCGCCGCTGATTGTGGACAACCAGCCGCGATGCGTGGAGGCGGACCTTCAGATTGGATTAAGCGCCCCGTGAGCTTTGGAATTTGGGGACAGAGACCAATTTCCTGCGCGTGCGGTCGACGTGAAGCCGGAGGAGTCCCGCACGCGCAGGAAATTGGTCTCTGTCCCCAAATTCGCGCCCGTACTATAGAATCCACTCCATGAAAACGGCTCTCATCACGGGCATCACCGGCCAGGATGGCTCCTATCTCACCGAGCTTCTCCTCGCAAAGGGCTACTCCGTCTACGGCATCATCCGCCGGTCCAGTTCGTTCAACACCGGCAGGATCGACCACCTCTACGAAGATCCGCACGAGCAGCCGAAGATGCGTCTGGTCTACGGCGACCTCAATGACGGCAGCTCGCTCAACAAAATCATCCGAACCGTGCAGCCCGACGAGATCTATCATCTCGGCGCGCAGAGCCACGTTCGGGTGAGCTTCGATATTCCGGAATACACCGCCGAGGTGACGGGGCTCGGCACGGTTCGGCTTCTTGAAGCAATCCGTGAAACCGGCGTCAAGACGAAGTTCTATCAGGCCTCCAGCAGCGAGATGTTCGGCAATGCTCCGGCGCCGCAGTCGGAATCGACTCCGTTTGAGCCGCGCAGCCCGTACGCGGCGGCGAAGGTCTATGCGCATTGGATGACCGTGAACTACCGGGAAGGCTACGGACTGTTCGCGTGCAACGGCATCCTGTTCAACCACGAATCGCCGCGCCGCGGCGCGACCTTCGTGACGCGGAAGATCACGAAGGCCGTGGCGCGCATCAAGCTGGGTTTGCAGGACAAGTTGTTTCTGGGAAACCTCGACGCAAAGCGCGACTGGGGATACGCCCGCGATTACATGGAAGCCGTATGGCTGATGATGCAGCAGGAGAAGCCCGACGACTATGTCATCGCGACGGGCGAGACGCACACGGTCCGCGAGTTCCTGGACGAAGCGTTCGGCTACGTCGGTCTGAAATGGAAAAAGTACGTCGAAATCGATTCGCGGTACTTTCGTCCCACGGAAGTCGATCTCCTGCAAGGCGACGCGAGCAAAGCGCGGCGCCAACTGGGATGGACGCCCAAAGTGCGGTTCACGGAATTGGTCCGTCTGATGGTCGACGCGGATTTGCAGGCGGAGTCCAACCGGTCCGCCGACGGGCAATCGACGCCGGCAAGGAGTCATGAGTTTCTGGAAAGATAAGCGGGTTCTTGTCACCGGCGGTTCCGGCTTCCTGGGCCGTCGGCTGGTCGAGAAATTGGAAACGCGATCTCCCGCCGACATTTTTATTCCTCGCCGCAAGGACTATGATCTTGTCGAAGCCGGAAACGTCCTTCGCGTCTACGAAGATTCGAAGCCCGACGTCGTCATCCATCTTGCCGCGCAGGTCGGAGGCATTGGAGCCAACCGCGCGAATCCCGGAAAGTTTTTCTACGACAATCTTCTGATGGGCGTGCAATTGATGGAGTACGGCCGCCGGCGCGGCATCGAGAAATTTGTCGCGGTCGGCACGATCTGTGCGTATCCAAAACACACGCCGGTTCCGTTCAAGGAGGAAGATCTCTGGAACGGATATCCGGAGGAAACGAACGCCCCCTATGGCCTGGCCAAAAAGATGCTGCTCGTTCAAGCGCAGGCCTATCGGCAGCAATACGGCTTCAACGCGATCTTTCTTCTGCCCGTCAACCTCTACGGTCCCGCCGACAACTTCGATCCCGAAACGTCTCACGTCATACCTGCCATCATCCGGAAGTGCGTCGACGCGGCCCGCAGCGGCGCCGGCGAGATCGTCCTATGGGGAACCGGAACGCCGACGCGAGAATTTCTCTATGTGGACGACGCGGCCGAAGGCATCCTGCTCGCGGCGGAACGATACAACGCATCGGATCCAGTGAACCTGGGCTCCGGGATGGAGATTTCCATCGGCGATCTTGCTTCGCTCATCGCACGCCTCACGGGGTTCCGAGGGCGCATCGTCTGGGACGCCGCCCGGCCCGATGGCCAGCCGCGCCGCATGCTCGACACGCGCAAGGCCGAACGTCTCTTCGGATTCCGCGCTCAATGCCCCTTTGAAGAGGGGCTGCGCCGGACGATTGATTGGTATTGCAGGAATTTTTGATATTGCGGGTCACGGTCCGTTCATGGAAAATGTTCACGCTTTTGGCAGCCCTTCCCATTGTAGTCATTGATTTGCAGTCCTCCAGGAATGGCGCCTGCGATGCTAAGACGCGAGGCTTTCCATGGCGACGGATCCGAAGCATGTTTCGCCCGACCGCTTCTGGGCGAATGTCCATTCTGGGTTGGAACTCGAGTTGTCCGAGCATGCGCACCTTGCGGAGTGTCCGGACTGCTTCGATGTATTTTTGACCTGCCTTCATTCGGTCAGCTTCAATCAAGTCCTCACGGACCTGAACCGCCGTTTGCGTCCCGAACACGAGGAGCCGGTTTCAAGAAAATTTTCCAACCCGACTCTCGGTCAGTAAAGGCGCGTGGGTTAAGACATTTTTCTCCAGCGTGTCTCCAGCGTGACCCGGAAGGGGTGTATGCCACCTTTGTGTGCTGGCGCCGTTTTCCCGACAACATTGTGGCGGTGGACGCAAACGCTGCGGGAAAGAATTGCTCGCGTGACCTATACGAAACACAAGCCGACCTTGAGTTTAAGGCGTGTGGGCGTCCAGGTTCTCCACTTTGGCCCGCTCATTGCTCCTATTGAAGCGTTCCATTGTGAGTACGATTCTCACTCACGATGTTCCTTTTTGTACCGGTAGGATTTTTGTCCTGCCGGCGTCTTTCGGCATACACGGCCGATGCGTCGGCCGTAGTTTCAAACAACCGCTCCCCCCGTCCGTTGGATTGAACCCCTGCCGGCCGAGACGTTGGATCTTGGCCGGCGCCCCTCCCTTTGAGAAATGAAAATTGATTAGTGATTAATGATTAATGACCAATGATTAATGATTCGCGCTTGGCAAATCGCCGGTTTGGATCCGCGAAATTCTCATCTGCCAAGCGCATTAATCATTAATCACTAATCAATTTTCATTTCTCAGCCGGAAGGCAAACCTTCATCAATTGATTGATCTCCCAAGGCGCCCGGTGATAATCTCCCGGAGCGTGATTCTCCAAGGCCGTTAAATCCTTTTCACGGGAGTTGAATGTCATGCCCTACACACTGAATGTAAACGGGCGGTCCCAGACGGTGGACGTGCCTGCGGACATGCCCCTGCTGTGGGTGCTGCGCGACGTCCTCAACTTGAAGGGCGCAAAGTTTGGGTGCGGCGCCGGACTCTGCGGCGCCTGTACGGTGCATTTGAACGGCAACGCCGTCCGCTCGTGCTCGACGCCAGTATCGAAAGTCGGAAATCAACGGATCACTACGATTGAAGGGCTCTCGCCCGATGGAACGCATCCATTGCAGCGCGCGTGGCTCGAAGTGGACGTGCCGCAATGCGGGTATTGCCAGGCCGGTCAGATCATGACCGCAGCCGCGCTTCTGCAACGAACGCCGAACCCCAGTGACGAACAAATCAACACAGCTATGAATGGAAACATCTGCCGATGCGGAACGTATTTAAGAATTCGCGAAGCCATTCACCTCGCGGCCAAAATGGGAAGGAGGTAGAGGGCGTCATGAAGAAAACTGCAAAGACTTTACAACTTGATCGTCTGGATCGCCGATCCTTCCTGCAAGTCACCGCGCTCGCCGGCGGCGGCGTGATGATTGGGCTCTATGCCCCGGCAGCGCTCTCGCAGCAGCGGGGCGGCCCAGCGGCTGCGCCGCCGGCGCCGAGCACGTACATCACGATTCATCCCGACAATACGTTCACGATTATCGCGAAGAATCCCGAAACGGGTCAGGGCGTCAAGAACGCACTGCCCATGATCATTGCCGATGAGTTCGATGTCGATTGGAAGCAGGTGAAGATTCAGCAAGCCGATCTCGACCCCAAATACGGTCAGCAGATCGAAGGCGGCAGCACGGCGATTCCTTCCAACTACAACACCATGCGGCAGGTCGGCGCCGGAGGACGGCTGCTGATGATAAAGGCTGCGGCGCAACAGTGGAAAGTCCCGGAGGCGGAACTGACAACAAGCGCAGGCGTGGTCACGCATGCGGCCTCGAAACGGTCCGCCAGGTATTCGGAGCTGGCTTCAGCGATTACCGCATTGCCCGCGCCGTCGGCGCAGGAGATTGCGGCCGCGATGAAGGATCCAAAGAACTTCAAGATCATCGGAAAGCCGATCCGCGGCGTCGACAACGAAGCGATTGTGACCGGAAAGCCGATTTTCAGCGTTGACTACAGCCCGCCGGGCATGCTGCACGCGGTCTTCGAGAAATGCCCCGTGTTTGGAGGAAAGGCCGTCAGCGCGAATCTCGACGAGATCAAGAAGATGCCGGGCGTCCGGCATGCCTTCATCGTAGACGCTGCGGCGCCGGCAGCAGGGGCGCGCGGCGGCGGAGGAGGCGGCGGAGGCAATAACAATGTCTTGAATTCTGGCGTTGCCATTGTTGCTGATAACTGGTGGTTGGCCAACAATGCTCGAAAGAGCCTGAAGGTCGTGTGGGACGAGGGCGCCGTTGCGTCGCAGAGCAGCGCCGGGTATGCGGACCAGGCTCAACAGTTATCGGCCGCGGCTTCGGAGCCGCCGGCGGGAGGCGGCCAAGGCGGCGCCAATATTGGCGATGTTGAAGCGGCCTTTAAGACTGCAGCCAAAGTCGTGGAGGCGGCATACAATTTCCCGCTGCTATCGCACGCGCCGCTCGAGCCTCAGAATTCAACCGCCCATTACAAGTCGGATGGGACGCTTGAAATATGGTCGCCGAGCCAGATCCCGAGCCTTTCGCATCCCGCTTTGGGCGCGGGAATCCAGACCTCCAACATTACGATGCACCTGGTGCGCGCCGGCGGCGGCTTCGGTCGCCGGTTGGTGAGCGACTACGACATCGAGGTCGCGAAGATCGCGAGAGTGGTCACGGAAGAAAGGGCCAAGGCCGGACTTCCGAGCGTGCCTGTCAAACTGCTATGGACTCGCGAGGACGATCTCGCACACGATCAGTACCGCCCCGGCGGGTTCCACTTCTTCAAGGCAGGGCTGGACGCTTCCGGGAAACTGATCGCGTTTCGCGACTTTGTTGCAAGCACCGCCTCGGTCGTACCGGCAAACGAATTCCCACGAGGGTTCGTCCCGAACTTCCTGGTGACGTCCCGGCCAGTCACGCCTTTCGGCATTCCTACGGGCGCGTTGCGCGCTCCATCGACGAACGGCATTTCATTTGTGATGCAGTCGTTCATCGATGAACTCGCATATGCCGCGGGCAAGGATCCCCTGCAGTTCCGCCTGGACCTGCTGGCCAGCCCTGTGGAGACCGCAACCCCGCAGCAAGGATTTGGCGGCGGCGGTTTCAACGCTGCGCGCGCCCGCGGCGTCCTGGAAGCCGTTCGTGACATGTCGGACTGGAATTCGCGTGGAAAGCTTCCGAAGGGAACGGCCAAGGGAGTCGCCTTCCAGTTCGCGCACGCCGGCTACGTCGCGTTCGTGGCCGAGGTCTCCGTCGGCGCCGACAAGAAGATCAAGATCAACAAGGCTTGGGCGGCCGTCGATGTCGGCAGTCAGATCGTGAATCCCAGTCAGGCGGCCAGTCTCGTTCACGGAGGGTTCATCGAGGGAATGAGTCACGCCATGAGATGGGAAATCACGATCGACAAAGGTCGCGTGAAGGAGACCAATTTCCACGAGTATCAACCAGCTCGCATCTCGCAGGTTCCACCGGCGATCGAGGTGAAGTTCCTCCAGACCAACTACAATCCCACCGGTCTTGGCGAGCCGTCCTTGCCGCCCGCGATTCCGGCGGTGTGTAACGCGATCTTCGCCGCTACCGGCGTGAGGATCCGTTCGCTGCCGCTCTACAAGCAGGGCTATAGTTGGACGTAGATGGATCCATCCGAGCCGCCCTCCTTTGCGGAGGGCGGCTTGCCCAGCGCCCCCAATGCAGATGATCTCCCGACAGAGAGTTGCAAAATCTCCAACGCTGTTGCTGGCGTTGTGTTGCGTTGTCGTGGCCGCATGCGCCGAGAGCACCCCTAAGATCAGTCTGTCCACAACCCGAGTCCTGTCTTCGGGACACGTCGAAGTCCGCGGCGAAGGATTCACGCCGAAGCAGGATGTCCGCTCTCACTTGCGCCGCCCTGACGGGACGGAGTTTCCGGTTCTTCCGATCCTCACGGATTCGCGCGGCGAGTTTACGCACGATATCGACACGCTGCTCCTGGCTGTCGGCGTCCACGAATTGTGGGTCGTTGACACAGCCTCTGGCGTCTCATCCAATGTCGCGCGGTTCGAGGTTACTCGCGATCCTTAATATTCACAGCCTTGCTTATGGTCGATTACCTGGAGGCGCTACTGATGCGAAGGACGCGAAGGCATTCTGACCCCCTGCCGCCTTCGGCGGCTTTCCCCCTCAAAGGGGGAGTAATCGAGAGCCGCCGAAGGCGGCAGGGGGTCAACATACCTTCGCGTCTTAGCGGCTCAAAGAGCCATAGGACTGAGCACCGCTAACGGGACCCGCCCGAACACTCGCGCCGCCGCGAGTGGGGCGGAGATGGTTTCGTCCGTCAGGATGTTCTTCCATTGCTGCGGGGCGCCCTCAGGAAGGTCGATTACCGAGTCGCGCCAGCGGCCGGGACGAGGCAGGCGTGCGACCAGGCGGGGAACCGCCGTGATGACCCAGTCATCCTGATAGCGCCGCGCAAAGGCTACGACGTGATCCGACGCGCGGCCGGAGGCGCGCAGCGGCTGATAGTCGCCGCGCAGGAACAGATCCGGACGGCTGCGCCGGAAATTCAGCGTCTTCCAGATCACATACATCCGGATGCGTCCGTCCTCCCACGTCTTCAGCAGGTCCTCGCACGACGCGCCCGATTTCAGCTCTTCCAGCATCCGCCGGCGCCGCTCGAAGTCCACGGGCCTGCGATTATCCGGGTCCGCGAGATGGTATTGCCATATCTCGCTGCCTTGATAAAAGTCGGGCGCTCCGGGCGCCGTCATTCTCAAGACGGTCTGCGCCAGCGACGACAGCGCGCCGTAGAAGGCGATCTTTTTCTGAAATGCTTCGAAGTCCTCCAGAAACTCGGCGGATCGCGTTCGGTCCAGAATGCGATCGACGAACTCGAGAACGCGCTGCTCGTATGCTGCATCGATGTCCGTCCAGCTCGTATGAACCTTTGCTTCCCGAAGGGCCTTCCGGACGTATTGCTTGAGCCGGGCCGGCTCGATCGGCCATGCGCCGAGCAGCGTTTGATAAATCAGGATCTGCTCGTTTTCATCGGGTCCGGACTCCGCCCGATTCCATCGCCTCCAGCGCTTCAGCCGCGTCGCCCACTCTTTTGGAAACTCTGACAGCACATTGATGCGGGCGCGCACGTCTTCGCTGCGCTTGGTGTCATGCGTCGAGCCGGCGTTCATCGTAAACGGCCAGCGGCTGCGCCGTTCCTGCATGCGCCGGTGAAACTCTTCGATTCCAAAATACGCCTCCGGCCCGCCTGCGTCTCCGCCGACTTCGTTCACCGACGTCAATGGATTGAACGCATAGAACGTCGTGTCTTCCAGGCCTTTCGCCATCACGGCGCCTGTGAACTGCTGCCATCGCAATACGAATTCCAGCCAGGCTTGCCGCCGGTCTTCGAGATAATGCGGAACATCGAGCAGCAGCACGCGGCGCAGAAACGCGATTGCGGGAGACGGGCTCACGCGATTCGCAACGCTCACCGCATCTTCAATCCTGCAGCGGTCCGTTTCCGAAACACAGGCGTCGGCGCGCGTGTAGGTGCGGTAGACCGGCAGGCAGGCCGTCACGGCGACGACGGCTTCCTGCAGCTCCTGCCAGGACAGGTCTCGCGCATGGCGATCTTCCTCGGCGAGATCGGCCAGCGCGTGCGTCAGCGACCGCACTTCCCCTGAAAACAGCGCATCCATCACCTTGCGTTGCTGGGCCCAATAGACGTCCACGGCCCGGCCCGCCGAGCCCACCCACTCCGCATACGCGCGCTTGAGATCTTCGTATCCGGCGCGATCCACAAACAGTCCATTGACCGCGTTCAGGAAGTCGTATCCGGTCGTTCCCCACACCTTCCAGTCCGTTCGAAGCTGCTCGCGGCCCGCGAGAATCTTTTCGACGACCACATACACGGGAGGCAGCCGCTCCAGATAGCCCTGCGGATCGCGCAAGCCGTCGATATGATCGATGCGCAGCCCGGTGACAATTCCCGATTCCACGAGCTCCAGCACGAGCGCGTGCGTCGCGTTGAATACTTCCTCGCAGTCGGCGCGCAATGCAACCAGATCGCTGATGTCGAAAAAGCGACGATAATTGATCGCGTCCGAAGCCTTGCGCCAGTAGGCAAGGCGGTACGGCTGCATGGAAAGCACGCGGTCCAGGCCGTCGGGATTGGAAAGATCCGCGTTTTCAGGAATCGTCAGCGGAAGCCGCAGGCCGCGGTATTCGAGCGCAGCTTCGCCGTCTTTGAGACTCACGAGAAAGCTGCCGGATTCGAGCGCTTCGCCATACGGCTCGCCGAGCACGGGCAGCAGCAGCTTTCTGTTCCAGTCGATGTCGAAGAACGCGGCGTAGCGCGACGCGCGGCCGCGTTTGAGCACGTCCCACCACCAGGGATTCTCCACGCTTGCGGCCATATGGTTGGGCACGATGTCCAGCAGCAGGCCCATCCCGCGCGACCGCAGCGCCGCGCCCAGCGCGCGCAGATCGTCCAGGGATCCCACTTCGGGATCGATCTCCGTGGGATCGATAACGTCGTAGCCGTGATTGCTGCCCGTGCGCGACTTCAGCAAGGGCGAGGCGTAAACGTCCGTGATTCCCAGCTCCGCGAGATAGTCCACGAGGCGGTGTGCGTCCTTCAGCGTGAAGTCTCGATTGAACTGCAGACGATAGGTGGATAAGGGCGCTCGCATGGACTTCCTTTGCAAACGTCATGCTTGCGAAGCCTTTACTCCCCCTTCGAGGGGGAGAGCCGCCGTAGGCGGCAGGGGGTCAAAAATAGAGGCTGTGAAAAATTGATGGGGCGCTCCACAAGTTGTCAAATGTGAGATGGCTGTTGTGCGATGTGTAATGTAGTTGGCTAAACTACCAAGTGACCCAATTGGGTCATTAGGTCAGTTCGCCAAGTTCATTACACATCGCACAACAGCCATCTCACATTTGACAGCCGCTGACTCATCCTGTTTTTTCACAGCCCTGATAGACCGCGCCTACAGTCGCCGCCGTCACGCCACGATCGCGTCATCGATCACCGGCGCTTCGACCTTGATCGAAAGATCCCGGCCCAATGCGATAAACCGGTTCATCCAGTCCTGCGCGGCCGGATCGCCGCGGCGCAGCCTGTCCTCAAAGCGAGGAAGCGTGCGCTGCAGCATCTGATAGTAATTGTTCTGGATGGACGCCACGTTCACCTCAAACGGCAGTTCGGCCGCCAGCCGGACGGCGTGTTGAAGCTTGTCCAGAACCCCGATGTTCTCGGGATTTTCGAGCAGCCGCCTGGAAAGCCGCTTCATGGTGTTGCGCAGCGCGAATCCCAGCGTGTCTCCGTCGAGCCCGGCGTTCATCGACTTGGCTTCATCGAGAATCGCCTGTATTCGCGCCGGGTCGAACCGATCGGCGTCGTCGAAGGCTTCGCGCAGGATGCTGTTCAACGCCAGCTCTGCGGCCTCCTGAAGAAAGCGCGGCGGCGGAATGCGCAGATCCGCGAGAAATCGAATCATGGGCGCGTGGCTTTCGTAAAGCTGTCGGTACACCGCTTCCGCTTCCGCCAGCGTCGAGCTGAGAATGATTTGAACGATCGTGCGTTGGTCGTCGTGAAAGATCGAGCGCAGCGAATAGGTCGAGCCGCCAAAGTGCCGGTCGAACACGCGGATGATTTCCGGGAAATCCGCGCGGCTGAATGGGTCCGCCAGATCCCGCTTGAGGGCCTTGTAGGCCTTTACGTCGTGATCCGTGCGCACGCCGGCGCTCATGGAGTGATCGCCCATGAACACCGCGCCGAACGTGTACACGTCGCTCTCGAGCGTGATCTCCGACGTCACCCGCGCGCGTCCCACGACGACTTTGGCTCGGCCGGCTTCGCTCGCGTGGAAGTCCTCCTGTTCCACCGTATAGCAATAGACTCGCTCCCGTTCCGTGTAAGACTTGAAGAGCGACCGCAGCGCGTAGTGCGCGGCCACCTTCTCCCGATCGACCATCGACGGCTTGACGAACTTCTCGTAGACGACGCGCCCGTTTTGATGTTCGGCGATATTGCTTTTCGCCGCCTCCAGACGCCTTAGGAACTCCGGCTCGAGCGACTCGCCGAACAGTTCTTCATAAAGCTGCAGAGTGCGGCCCGCGTAGTGGATCACCTGCGTGGTTTCGATTCCGGACACCTCGTCAAAGAACCATCCGCAGCTCGTGTACATCAACATCGCGTGGCGCTGCATTTCCATGAGTTTCAAGACCGTCGACTTTTCCTCGCCGCTGAAAGCGCCGAAGCCGTGTTGCCTGAAAAACTCCTCGCGTCTCTCGGGCGTACGCGACAGGATGACCCGGATGAAGTCGTTGCGGGCCGCCCAAGGATCTTTCAGCAGCCGGCCGGCCTTGCGTTCGAACCGCGGAGCGATGACGTCGCGCAGCCAGTCGAACGCTTCGCGCAGCGGCTTCCTCCAGTGTTGATTCCAGCCCGGCCGCCCGCCGGAGTTGCATCCGCAGTGGCTGTTCCACCGCTCCACTCCGTGAGGGCAGCTCCACGCGCTGCGTTCCCATATTTCCGCCTCCATCGACGGCGGATGCCGCTCGAGGTATTCCGCGTAATTTGTCAGGCGTCCGAGGTTGTTGGACTCGATGTAGTCCAGCGCGTACGCCAGCGCCATGTCGCCGCGCTTGTGGTGATGGCCGAACGTTTCGCCGTCCGTTGCAGTGTGGATGATCTGGGGCCGCTTTCGCGCGTCCGAAAACCCTTCCGCCAGACGATTCGCCAGGTTCTCGCCGCGATCGAGCAGGCGCTCGAACGCAATGGCGCGCGAAATCGGACCGTCATAAAAGAACACCGCGATCTTTGAGCCCGACGGCAGCTTCACCCAATACGGCATTGAAGGATCGATGCGTCCGCCGTTGACGTCGCGCCAGGCGCGTCCCTTGATCGGTTTGACCCGCTTCGCCTGGTACGGAGAAAGAATCGTGAACTTCACGCCGAGCTTGGCCAGGATGTCCAGCGTCTCCAGATCGACGGCGCATTCCGGCAGCCACATGCCTTCCGGCGCGCGCCCGAAGCGGAGTTCGAAATCGCGAATTCCCCACAATACTTGCGTGTATTTGTCGCGCGAGTTGGAAAGCGGAAGGATCGTGTGGTTATACGCCTGCGCGATCATCGATCCGTGGCCGGAGAAGCGAGCCGCGCTCTCGCGGTCGGCTTCGATGATCAGACGATAGACGTCGGGATCGTTGTCGGCCATCCATGCGAGAAGCGTCGGACCGAAATCGGAGCTGATCCGCGCGTAATTGTTGCTGATGCGCTCGATCCGTCCCTCGGCGTCAAGAATTCTCGACGCTGCGTTCGGCGCGTAGCATTCGGCCGTGATTCTTTCGTTCCAGTCATGAAACGGGTAGGCGGAATCCTGCGACTCGATGTATTCCAGCCATGCGTTCTCGCGCGGGGGCTGATAAAAGTGCCCATGAATGCAGATGTAGCGATCCATTAGTCTGAAGGAACCATACCCGGAGTTCGAATTGCAAATCGCCCTTCCTCAAATTCGCAATTCGCAATCCGCAATTCGCAATTCCAGCTCAAACCCTGACCAACACCACGGCCGTCTTCGGCGGGATTTCCAGCGCGGCTCCGGACTCGGTTTTTAGAAAGCTGGGAAGTGCACTTCCATTGCCATCCCACTTCGGATCCGAGGAATCAAGCAGCGTTCGCCACGTTCCGGCCGGCATTTCCTGTCCCAGCCTTACAAAGCCGTCGTTGAAATTCAGAATGATCAGTACTTCACTCGCGTCCCGCCAGCGGCGGACGAGCAGAATCTGCAGTTGCTCCAGGCAGGAAACATCCATTTCTTCCTTAGAAAGATGGCCGAGCGCGGGAATTTTTGTACGGAGCCGGATCAGCTCGCGGTGGAAATTGAAGAGCGCCTGATGCGGATGGCGGCGACGCAGATCGTGATGGAGCCGGCAGGCCTCGAACACGTCGCTGCTTTGTGGATCCGGCGGATCGCCCTGCCAATGAAATTTCGCGAACTCCTGCATGCGTCCACGCCGGACCGCCTCCGCGAGCTGCGGATCGGAATGCGAAACGAAATACTGAAACGGAGCGGGCTCGCCGTATTCGTCGCCCATGAACAGCAACGGAATGAAGGGAGCGAGCAGCACCGCGCACTGAGCGAGCTTGAAGCTCTCCCGTGAAACAAGCCGGCTGAGCCGTTCGCCCATCATGCGATTTCCGATCTGGTCGTGATTCTGCGCGTACACCACGAACTTCGACGCGGGAATTTCCTTCGAAGACCGGCCGTGACGCCGTCCGCGATAGCGAGAAGGCTGGCCCGAATAAACAAACCCCTCGGAAAAGGCGCGCCCCAACTGTTCGAAGCGGCCGAAATCGACGTAATAGCCGTTGCACTCTCGAGTCAACAATGTGTGCAACGCGTGATGAAAGTCGTCGTTCCACTGCGCATCGAGCCCGTAGCCGCCGAGTTCGCGCGGCCGGATCAGGCGGGTGTCGTTGAGAGAGCTTTCCGCGATCACATAGACGCGTCTATTTTGGCGGGCGCCTTCCTCGTGGACGTGTTCGGCAAGCTCCTCGAGAAAGTTCACGGCGGAGTGATCCATGATCGCATGCACGGCGTCCAGCCGCAGCGCATCGATGTGATATTCGCGGATCCAGCGCACGGCGTTCTCGATGAAAAACGCGCGGACTTCGTCGCTGTGCGCGTCGTCGAAGTTGATCGCCGGACCCCACGGCGTTTTGTAGCGATCCGTGAAGTACGGGCCAAACTTCGGCAGAAAATTTCCCTCCGGTCCGAGATGGTTGTAAACCACATCCAGCGCGACGGCCATGCCGCGCCGATGGCACGCCGCAACCAGGCGCCGCAAGCCTTCCGGACCGCCGTACGTGTTTTGAACCGCGAACGGAAGCACGCCGTCGTAGCCCCAGTTCCGTCCGCCGGGAAACTGCGCGACCGGCATCAGCTCGATAGCCGTGACCCCCAGATCGGCCAGATCGTCGAGATGCGGAATGATCGCGTCGAAGGTTCCTTCGCGCGTGAACGTCCCCACATGAATTTCGTAAAGGATGAAGCGTTCGAGAGGAAGACCGGACCATCCGCCCTCGTCCTCGCCAAAATCCGGCGCCACGACCGCGGACGGCCCGAATACGCCTTCCGGCTGAAAGCTCGAAGCAGGATCGGGGAATTCGCCGCCGGAATCGAGGCGGTATCGATAGCGCGTTCCCGGAACGGCGTTTTCGACCGTCAGGTCATAGTATCCCGCGGCGCGCGCCGTCATCCGCTCCAGGCGTTCGTGCGGCGCGAGCAGATGAAGATGGACTTCTTGCGACAAGGGCGCCCAGACCCTGAAATGGCATCGGTTGTTGGGAAGTGGAGTCGCTCCAAGTCTGTGCATCGCCCCTCGGTGTAGCCCCGGTTGTCAAATGTGAAATGGCTGTTGTGCGATGTGTAATGTACTAGGCAAAACGACCAACTGACCCATTGACCAAATAGCCCACCGCGTTCTGGCACTCATTGGGACAGTTGGCGGTTTCGCCAAGTACATTACACATCGCACAACAGCCATTTCACATTTGACAACCTATGGAGAGCCCGTCATCTGCGTAATCTGCGGCTCCACGGACGCCCCATCGCTCCTCAAGAAGACTGCGCCTAACGGCGGCGCGATCAGGTTCAAGCTATACGGACGGCCGTGCGCCGGCGTCTCTTCCGCCTCGGCGCCTCCCAGATTGCCGAAATCGGCGCCGCCATAGATCTTCGCGTCGCTATTGAGAACCTCTTTCCAGAAGCCGCCGCGCGGCGCTCCGACCCGATAGTTGTAACGAGGCACCGGCGTGAAGTTGCATACCACCAGCATGATTTCGTCGCCGCCAGCCGACTTCCGCAGGAAGCTGAGCATGCTCTGTTCCGAATCGCTGCCGTCGATCCACTCGAATCCGGCGCTCTCGCAATCGAGCTCGTGGAGAGCCCTTTCGCTTCGGTACGCCTGATTGAGATCGGCGACCCACCGCTGAATCTGCCGGTGCGACTCAAAGTCGAGCAAGTGCCAGTCCAGGCTCTCGTCGTGGCGCCACTCGCGCCATTGCGCGATCTCGCCTCCCATGAACAGCAGCTTTTTTCCAGGCTGCGCGTACATGTACGCATAGAGCAACCGCAGATTGGCGAATTTCTGCCATAAGTCTCCCGGCATTCGTCCGAGCAGCGAGCCTTTGCCGTGAACGACCTCGTCGTGCGACAGGGGCAGAACGAAATTCTCGTGGAATGCGTAAAGCATCCGAAACGTCAGCTCATTGTGGTGGTACTTGCGGTGGACCGGCTCGTGGCTCATGTATCGCAGCGTGTCGTGCATCCACCCCATATCCCATTTCATTCCGAATCCGAGACCGCCCACATAGGTCGGCCGCGATACGGCGGCCCACGCTGTGGATTCTTCCGCGATCGTCTGCACGTCTTTGTGACTCTTGTAGACGGTTGTGTTGAACTGGCGGATGAAATCGATCGCCTCCAGATTTTCGCGGCCGCCGTAGATGTTCGGAATCCACTCCCCTTCATTGCGCGAGTAGTCCAGATACAGCATCGACGCCACCGCATCAACGCGCAGCCCGTCGATGTGATACACGTCCAGCCAGAAGCACGCGCTGCTCAAAAGAAAGCTGCGCACCTCGTGTCTTCCATAGTTGAAGGCATAGCTGTCCCAATCCCGGTGGACTCCCTTGCGCGGATCGGAATGCTCGTAGAGATGCGTTCCATCGAAGTATCCCAGGCCGAAGTCATCGGTGGGGAAGTGAGACGGAACCCAGTCCAGGATCACTCCAATGCCGCGCTGATGCAGATAATCGATCAGATACATCAGGTCCTGCGGCGCGCCGTACCGGCTCGTCGCCGCGAAATAGCCGGTCGTCTGATATCCCCAGGATCCGTAAAACGGATGCTCGGTCAACGGCAAGAATTCGACGTGCGTGAAGCCGAGCTGCTGGACATAGTCCGCAAGCAGCGGCGCCGTTTCCCGGTAACTCAGACTCCGGTTGCGATCTTCCGGAATCCGCCGCCACGACCCCAGATGCACCTCATAAATCGCAATCGGCGCGCGGAGGCTGTTTGCGCCCGCCCGCCTGGCCATCCACTCCTGATCGTTCCATTCATAGTCGAGATTCCAGACCTTCGACGCCGTGTGCGGCGGCGTTTCGGCGTGAAACGCAAACGGATCGGCCTTGTCCACCTTGTAGCCGTGAAATTTCGAAACAACGTGGTACTTGTAGGCGTCGCCTGGCTTGACGCCGGGGACGAACGCTTCCCAAACGCCCGACTGCCCGCGCGGATGCATTTCAATACCGGTCTTGCGCCAGTCATTGAAGTCGCCCATCACGTAGACCTTCTGTGCGTCCGGCGCCCACACCGCGAAGTGCGCGCCCTGAACTCCGTTGACTTCACCAGGATGCGCGCCCATGTGCAGGTAAAGACGGGTGTGGGTTCCTTCGTTGAAGAGATACAGGTCGTGATCGGTGAGGAGTGACATGGTCTTGAGTTATGAGTTATGAGTTTTGAGTTATGAGTTGGGGGGAATTTGAAATTGGACGAATCCTGGATCTCAAATCCGAAATCCGAGATTTCTAATTGGACGGGCAGTCCAATCTGCGATTTCGGATTTCGGATTTGAGATCCA
>Ga0073934_10000384_pt1 | contig 128177 bp, 110 predicted proteins | sample LarsenN4metaG_FD_76834 | JGI IMG/M metagenome (GOLD analysis project Ga0073934, IMG submission 76834) | Hot spring sediment bacterial and archeal communities from British Columbia, Canada, to study Microbial Dark Matter (Phase II) - Larsen... ... | reverse complement strand
TGGCTGGCGTCCACCACCAGCAGCGCGCCCTCGCAGGCGCTGAGCGAGCGGCTGACCTCGTAGCTGAAGTCGACGTGGCCGGGCGTGTCGATGAGGTTGAGGTTGTAGACCTGCCCGTCGCGGGCGGTGTAGGTGAGCGCCGCCGTCTGCGCCTTGATGGTGATGCCGCGCTCGCGCTCGATGTCCATCGAATCGAGGACCTGCTCCTCCATCTCGCGGTCCGACAACCCGCCGCAGCGCTGGATGAGACGGTCCGCGAGCGTGCTCTTGCCGTGGTCGATGTGGGCAATGATGGAGAAGTTGCGGATCAGGTTCATCGGGCTCGGTGGCGGCGGCGTCGGGCGGCAATCGTCCCGATCACGTCGGCCTTCTTCTCAGTGCACCCGGTCGCTGGCGGCGCCTCATGCGGAGGATTCGCGGCCATCGATGCTGTACGGGCCGCAGATCGGTTCGGCATGAATCGGCAGTTCCGAAGCGGGCCGCCCGGGCTAAAAAAAAGGCGCGTCCAAGTGGGTGACGCGCCTTCCAACAGAACGTTTGGCAACTGCTTGTTGGGCGACCATTCTATCCAAAAGCACCTGGCGGGAACCCGCGCCAGCACTAGTTTTCCGGCCGTTGCAGGGATCCGACAGAGGGCAATTATCAACAGCTTATCAACAGCCCGTCTGCGAAGCTTCGGAGACCGGAGCGGGGCACCGTTTCCGGTCTCACAAGCGCCGAAATTCAGCGATCTGGGTCGAAATTCTAGTTGCCATCAGACCCAATGCCGGCTGGCGGTCGGCGGCGGCCGAATCGAAGTGAGCGGACGCTGATTTGCCATCGGTTCGCCGAAGAATCCGGCCGCTACGTGGCGGCCGCATCTTCCACGATGCAGAAAGACCCGCCGCGGCAGTCGGCATGCTGCGCGGGTCACGCAGGGCCCGGACGCCACTCGCCGGGGCCGTCGGCCGGCCGGGCGCAGGCCCTCCGGCACGGCTCAGCGGTTGGGGCGAATGACCAGGTAATTGACCCACTCGCCACGCCGGACGAGCACGCTGACCGCCCGCGACCGCTCGACCTTGCTCACGATGGCAGCGAACTGCTTCGCGTCGCTCACCTCGGTGTTGTCGACCGAGAGAATGACGTCGCCCTCGCGCAGCCCGGCCCGGGCCGCCGGGCCTTCCACCGCGTCCACGCGCACGCCGCCGCGCACGCGCAGGTCGCGCTTCTGCGAGTCGGTCAGCTCCGAGACGGTGAGGCCGAGCACGCTCTTGGCCGACTGGGGCGGGCTGCCGGGCTCGGCCGAGGTCGGCCGCCGCGTCGCGCGATCGGGCTCGAACTCGGCCACGGTCACGACGATGTCTCGCGCACTGCCACGGCGGTACACCTGCAGCGAGCTCCTCGAGCCCGGCTTGGTGCCGCCGATGATGCGCGGCAGGTCGCCCGACTTCTCCACGGCACGGCCGTCGACCTTGAGGATGATGTCGCCCGCCTCGACGCCGGCCTTGTCGGCAGGGCCGTCCTTCTCGACGCTCTGCACGAGCGCGCCGCGCGGCTGGCCCAGGCCGATGGACTCGGCCACTTCCTTGGTCACCGGCGCGATCTGCACGCCGATGCGGCCGCGAATCACGCGCCCGTTGGTGCGCAACTGCTCGGCCACGCGCATCGCCTCGTCGATCGGAATCGCGAAGCTGATGCCCATGAACCCACCCGAGCGGCTGTAGATCTGCGAGTTGATGCCCACCACCTCGCCACGCAGGTTGAGCAGCGGCCCGCCCGAGTTGCCGGGATTGATGGCCACGTCCGTCTGGATGTAGGGCAGGTACTCGCCGGTGTCCCGCTGCTTGGCGCTGACGATGCCGGCGGTGACGGTGTTGTCGAGGCCGAAAGGCGAGCCGATCGCCATCACCCACTCGCCCACGCGCAGCCGGCTCACGTCGCCGACGCGCACCGCAGGCAGCCCCGAGGCTTCGACCTTGACCACCGCCACGTCGGTGCGACGGTCGGTGCCGACGATGCGCGCCTTCAGTTCCCGCTTGTCGGTGAAGGTGACGATCACCTCGTCGGCCCCGTCCACCACGTGGGCGTTGGTCATGATGAAGCCGTCGGGGGAGATCACGAAGCCCGAACCGACGCCACGCTGCTGAGGCGCCGAGTCCTCGTCGCCGCGAGGGCCGCCGCGGCGCGGATCCGGGCGGCCGGGCAGCGGGATGCCGAATCGGCGGAAGAACTCCTCGACATTGGGGTCGCTCTCACCGCCGCTGGCCACGCGGGCGCGCTCCGTGGTGCGGATGTTCACCACCATCGGGCTGATGCGCTCGGCAAGATCGGCGAAGTCCGGCAGCTGGGCAGGCTGCGCGCGAACCGGCGCAGGTGCGACTGTGCCCAGCAGGGCCATCGTCCCGGCAGCAACGAGGGCGGCGACCCACCGTGTGACGAGGCGCCTGGAACCCGAGCGAGGGGAAGACGAGACGACGGCGACCGGCATCGATGCGTTCATGGTGGAGTCTGCGAAAGAACGGGGGATGTGAGGCTTCGGGGATTGGAACTCAAGGGGCTGGGCGCCGGGAGTGGCGAGACGCCGTTCCGCGCGCCCTCCTCCACGGCCGGCGCCCCCCGCCGCCGGGACATTCAGCGGCGCCGATCGAGCGCCTCTGCGAACTGCTTCAACGCGGCAGGTGGCACGTCGCCGACCACCGTCAGCCAGTAGTCGCCCGACCTGCGCGTCAACGTGTGGGTGGCACCCATCTGCGCCTGCTTCTCGGACCGGTGACGCTCGGGATTGAAGGACTCGACGAAGAGCGACACATGTGTCAGGCCATCGGTGAACACGACCTGCAGCATCGGCGTGGACTCGCCCGAGACCTGCTCGAGGCCGCGTCGCATGCACCCGGCCAGCACGAAACCCGCCACCGGCCGGGCCAGCTGCCAGCCCTCGTCCTCGAGGCTCGTCCGCCGCTGCGCCGGCCGCACGATGCGCAGTCCGGCGTCCTGCCTCATCGCCTGCAGCACACCCTCGGGCTGGGCCTTCACGCCCAGCTCGATGGTGCTGAAGGCCGAGCTCTCGACAAGGCCGCCGGTCGGCCCGATGACGTCGGCCCGCAGCATCAGCCCGGTGGCCTGGTCCGCCCAGAGCCGCTGCGCGAAGCGCAACCCGTCGCGGGGCCACAGCATCAGCACGGCCGCATCGCGACCGGCGACCCGGCCCGTGCCCTCCTGCCGCAGCTCATAGACGTCGGCCGCGCGCGGATCCACGGCCTGGGGTGTCGTCGACCAGGCCGCCAGCATCTCTCGCCGCTCGACGACCGCCGTACCCGACTGCGGCCAGACCGTTCGCACCTCGTCGTTGTGGCGGAAGATGCGCTGCTGGCGCCCGTCCTGTGCCTCGAGCCGCTCGAACGTGTTCTCGCCGACGCGGTAGTGCCACACCCGTGAACTGGAGATCGCGCCGCCGGCGCTGAAGACGAGCGTGCCTTCGTAGTTGAGGCCACTGGCCGCAGCCTTCATGCGAAGCAGCCAGCTGCGGGTGTCGCTGTCGGCCGTGGCCGACAGCGGCACGAGGGCCGACGTCACCGCCGCCCACAGCAGCCAGCGATGTACGCCGAGCGGCCTCATCACCGCGGCGTGGACGGAGCGTTCGAGGCCGGTGCGGCGGGCGTGGCACCCGTTGGCGCCGCGGACGCCAGCGGCGTGACGAGATCGATGCGCCGAATGCCACCGCCTCCAGGCCCGGCGGCGGCCGAGCCACGACCCACCGCATGGTGCGCCTCGAAGTAGGCGTCCAGGCTCGGGTCGCGGATCATCATCTGGCCATCCATGACCAGCCGCCCGGAACCACCCTGCGCCGGAACGCCGATCAGCTGGACGCCCGACGAGGGAGTCTGCCCGGCCGAGCGAGCCAGCTGCTCGCCTCCGAAGCCGAAACCCTCCGGACGCACCAGCACGAGCGTGCCCGCCACGACCAGGAATCCGGCCGCCACTGCCGCCGGCGCACGCCAACCCAGCCGCCTGGCATGAGCGGGCGTGGCCGGGGCCGCGGCGGGAGCTGTCGGGGCCAGCGGCACCGGCTCGCTGGCCAGGCGCTCGCGCAAGCTGGCGAGGAAGGCTGCGTCGCGACCCGGCCGGCTGGCCAGATCCTCCGAGCGCATCACGTCGCCGATCAGGTGGTACAGGTGCCAGCGCTCGCGCGCTTCTCGGTCGTCCCGCCACTGGGCCTGGGCGTGCGGCAGAGCTTCCCGCTCACCATCGGCCAGCGCCGACAGCCACAGGCGAGATTCCGGGCCGGTCGAGGAAGGTTCAGGCTCCGCTGACGACGATGAGGGCACGCTCATGGCACTGGCTTCTTCTTGCGGATGTGGCTGGTGGGGGGAGGGGATGGGGCGGCTCGGGCGACTACCAGCGTTCGCCTTCGCGCGTGTCCAGCAACGGACGCAGCCGGGCGGCGATTGCCTCTCGTGCGCGGAAGATCCGCGAACGCACGGTACCGATGGGGCAATTCATCACTTCGGCGATCTCTTCGTAGCTCAGGCCTTCGATCTCGCGCAGCGTGATCGCCTGGCGAAGGTCTTCGGAGAGGGCCTCGATGGCGGAATTCACGGCTTGGGCGATCTCCCGGCTGGCCAGCATGGCCTCGGGCGTCTCGCCGTCACTTAGTTCGTTCTCGGCGCGCGAAGTTTCCTCGCCATCATCGCCCGAGTGGATGGCCGACTCCGGCACCACGATGTCGCGCTTGAGGTCGACCAGGGTCTTCTTGGCGGTGTTCACCGCAATGCGGTACAGCCACGTGTAGAAGGCACTCTCCCCGCGAAACTGCGGCAGCGCGCGATACGCGCGGATGAAGCTCTCCTGCGCGACGTCCTGGACGAGGTCGACGTCGCGCACCATGCGGCCGATCAGCCGCTCGATTCGACGCTGATACTTCACCACCAGCATCTCGAAGGCCCGGGTGTCGCCGCGCTTGGCGCGCTCGACCAGCAGGGCGTCGGCATCCGCGTCGGACATTCAGTCTTTGGCCCGGTCCGGGACGCGGACGTGAGGCTGCTCGGGGGTGTCTTCGGGCGGCGGCGAATATAGCGCCGTGCGCAGCGACCTCATCTCATCGGCCCCGCGGGGAAAGGAGAGGGCCAGCCATCTCGCCGCGCGGCCTGCGGCGGCCCGGTGCCGCAGCAGGATCAGCCACCGGCCCAGATCCAGCCGCACCCGGAGGTCGCCCGGCGCACCGTCGATCCGCCAGCGCTGGCCATCCCAGGACAAGTGCACGGCGGCGCCCGAACCGGCCGCAAGCCGCCCGAGCACGGCGCCGCACGGCGCCGCAACCGCCAAGGCGAGCCCGGCGGCAGGGAAGGCCCACTCCAGATGCCCGGCCAGCCAGCCAGCAACGGCCAGCCCCGCCATCCCACCGATCACGGCCCATCCCACGCGCCACGCCCGGCTCGGGCGGCACCGCAGGTCGAGCGGCGGCGCCGGGCGCATGGCCCGTCGCTCGGCGCCTCAGGCCCGCCGGAAGACCAGCGTGCCGTTGGTGCCGCCGAATCCGAAGTTGTTCTTCGCTGCCACGTCGATGCGCATCGGCCGCGCTTCGTTGGGGCAGTAGTCGAGATCGCAATCGGGGTCCGGATGGTTCAGGTTGATCGTCGGCGGTGCCACCTGATGATGCACGGCCAGTGCGGTGAAGACGGACTCGATGCCGCCGGCACCGCCGAGCAGGTGCCCGGTCATCGACTTCGTGGAGCTGACCACGAGCTTCTTCGCCTGCTCGCCAAAGGCCAGCTTGATGGCATTCGTCTCGTTCACGTCGCCCAGCGGCGTCGACGTGCCGTGCGCGTTCAGGTACTGGACGTCGCCCGCCATGACGCCGGCGTTGCGCAGCGCGGCGATCATCGCCCGCTTCGGCCCGTCGACGTTGGGCGCGGTCATGTGATAGGCGTCGGCCCCCATGCCGTAGCCGGCCAGTTCGCAGTAGATCCTCGCCCCGCGCTTCTTCGCGTGCTCGTACTCCTCCAGCACGAGGACGCCGGCCCCCTCGCCGAGCACGAAGCCGTCGCGCTCCTTGTCCCAGGGGCGGCTGGCCGTCTCGGGGCTGTCGTTGCGCGTGGACAGTGCCCGGGCGGCGGCGAATCCGCCGACGCCCAGCGGCGAGACGGTGGCCTCGGCCCCGCCGGCCACCATCACGTCGGCGTCGCCGTACTCGATGAGCCGTCCGGCGTCGCCGATGCAGTGCAGGCCCGTCGTGCAGGCGGTGACGATCGCCAGGTTCGGGCCCTTGAACCCGTACTTGATCGACAGGTGGCCGCTGATCATGTTGATGATCGCCGCGGGCACGAAGAACGGCGAGATGCGGCGCGGGCCGCGCTCGACGTAGTCCTTGTGCGTGGCCTCGATCAGCGGCAGGCCGCCGATGCCCGAGCCCACGAGGCATCCGACCCGCTCCGCCTGCTCCTCGGTGAGCGCATCGTTGGTGGCGAGCCCCGCGTCCTGCACGGCCTGGATCGAAGCGGCCAGGCCGTACTGGATGAAGGTGTCCATGTGACGGGCCTCCTTCGCCGGGATGTAGTCCTCGACGTTGAAGCCCTTCACCTCGCCCGCGACGCGGCACGAGAACGCCGACGCATCGAACTTCGTGATGGAGGAGATGCCGGAGCGTCCGGCGAGCAGGTTGCTCCAGGCCTCGGAGACGCCATTGCCGACCGGGCACACGATGCCCAGCCCCGTGACGACAACGCGGCGGCGGCTCATGGGCGCGCTCCAGCCGGCATGCGGGTCCTCAGCTCTTCTGGTGGCTCACCGCGTAGTCGATGGCCAGCTGCACGGTGGTGATCTTCTCGGCCTCTTCGTCGGGGATCTCGATGCCGAACTCGTCCTCGAGCGCCATCACGAGCTCCACCGTGTCCAGCGAGTCGGCTCCGAGGTCGGCGACGAAGGCCTTCTCGTTGGTCACGTCGGACTCGGGCACGCCGAGTTGCTCGGCAATGATCTTCTTGACTCGCGCTTCGATATCGCTCATGACTCCTCCAGGAGTGGTGCGGAAAAACAGGCGCGGATTCTACCGGCGCCGGTTTGAGGGTCTTCCCGGGTCTGCCCGCGGGCCGAACGGGCGTCAGCTCATGTACATCCCGCCGTTGACGTGCAGTTCGGTGCCGGTGATGTACCCGGCCAACGGCGAGGCCAGGAATGCGACGGCATGCGCCACCTCGTCGGCCTGCCCCAGCCGCGCCAGCGGGATCTGGCCCAGCAGGGCCGCCTTCTGCGCCTCGGGCAGCTCGGCGGTCATGTCGGTGGCGATGAAGCCAGGCGCGACGCAGTTGACGGTCACGTTGCGGCTGCCGAGCTCACGGGCCAGCGCCCGCGTCATGCCGGCCAGCCCCGCCTTGGCCGCCGCGTAGTTGGCTTGCCCGGCATTGCCGCTGGCGCCGACGACAGAAGTGATGCTGATGATGCGCCCGTAACGCTGCTTCATCATCGGCCTCATCACGGCGCGGCAGAGGCGGAAGACGGCCTTGAGGTTGGTGTCGAGCACCGCGTCCCAGTCTTCGTCCTTCATGCGCATGGCCAGCGTGTCGCGCGTGATGCCGGCGTTGTTGACCAGCACGTGCAGCCCGCCCTGGGCCTTGACCAGCGCCTCGATCGCGGCATCGCAACCCGGCCCGTCGTTGACGTTCAGCGCGATGCCGCCGCAGCCCGGAAAGCCCGCGAGCGCCTCGCGGATGCCGACGGCACCGCTTTCGGTGGTGGCGGTGCCGGTGACCTTGAAGCCGTCGCGCGCGAGCGCCAGCGCGATGGCGCGACCGATGCCGCGCGAGGCGCCCGTGACGAGGGCCACCTGGCCCCGCGCCTGCACCGAGACGTCACTCATTGCAGCGCTCCCTTCAGTTCGGCCAGGCTCGCCGGGTCGAGGACCGTGCCCGTCGCGAGGGACCCGTCGATCCGCTTCACCAGGCCGGCCAGCACCTTGCCCGGGCCGCACTCGAAGACGTGCGCGATGCCGCGCCCCGCCAGCGCCTGCACCACCTCCACCCAGCGCACCGGACCGAAGGCCTGGCGGTACAGCGCCTCGCGGATCGCCCCGGCATCGGTCTGGGCGAGCACGTCGATGTTGTTGACCACCGGGATGGCCGGCGGCGCGATCGCCACTTCGGCCAGACGCTCCCGCAGGCGCTCGGCCGCCGGTTTCATCAGCGCGCAGTGGAACGGCGCCGAGACCGGCAGCGGCAGCGCGCGCTTGGCTCCGGCTGCCTTCAGCTTCTCGCAGGCGGCTTCGACGGCCGCCTTGGCCCCCGCGATGACCGTCTGCTTGGGATCGTTGAAGTTCGCTGGCGACACGACCGCACCGGTCTCGCGCGCCACCCCTGCGCAGACCTCGCTGACCACCGCCGCGTCGAGGCCGAGGATCGCCGCCATCGCGCCGGCGCCGACGGGCACGGCCTCCTGCATCGCGCGCGCACGATGGCGCACGAGCGGCAAGGCGTCGGCCAGCTTCAGCGCGCCGGCAGCGACGAGCGCGCTGTACTCGCCCAGCGAATGCCCGGCCACCGCCGCCGGCTCCGGCCCGCCCTCCGCGCGCCAGGCATTCAGGCAGGCGATCGCGGCGGTCAGCATCACCGGCTGCGTGTTGGTGGTCAGCTCGAGGGCCTCCTTCGGACCCTCGCGGATCAGGCGCCCGACATCCTCGGACAAGGCCGCCGACGCCTCCTCGAGCGTGCGCCGCACCGCCGGGTGGTCGCCCCAGGCGTCCAGCATGCCGACGGACTGCGAACCCTGGCCGGGGAAGACGAATGCGAATGGCTTCATCGGATGTCGGCCACGGCGGCGCGCGGCACTGGTTGAATCACGCGTTGTTGGCTCGGCGCCGGCACGCCGGTCAGTAGTCGAAGAGCACCGCGCCCCAGGTGAACCCGCCGCCGACACCTTCCAGCATCACGGTGTCACCCCGCTTCACGCGGCCGCTCTTCACGGCCACGTCGAGAGCCAGCGGCACCGAGGCCGCGGACGTGTTGCCGTGTTCGTCGACGGTGGCCACGAGTTTCTCCAGCGGCAGCTTCAGCTTGCGCGCGGTGCCCTGCATGATGCGGATGTTGGCCTGATGGGGGATCAGCCAGTCCAGATCACCTTCATGCCGACCGGCCTTCTCGAGCACGGCGCGCGCCGCGCTCTCCAGCACGCCCACGGCGAGCTTGAACACCGCCGGCCCGTCCATGCGCAGCAGGGGCGTGCCGCTCACCTGCCCTCCGGCCACCGTTCCAGGCGTGCACAGGATCCCGAGATGCCTTCCGTCGGCGTGCAGGTCGGCGGCGAGGATGCCCGGCGTCGAGCTCGCCTCCAGCACCACGGCCCCGGCACCGTCGCCGAACAGCACGCAGGTCGTCCGGTCGTTGAAGTCCAGGATGCGCGAGAAGACCTCGGTACCGACGACCAGCGCGCAGCGCGCGCTGCCGGCTCGCACCATCGCGTCCGCCACCGTCAGCGCGTAGACGAATCCCGAGCAGACGGCCTGCAGGTCGAACGCCGCGCATCCGTGGACACCCAGCTTCTGCTGCAGGATCGACGCGGTCGATGGAAACACCATGTCCGGCGTCGACGTCGCGACGATGATCAGGTCGACGTCGGCGGCCGCGCGGCCGGCCGACTCGAGCGCATCGCGCGCGGCCGGAAGCGCCAGGTCACTGGCGTTCACGCCTTCGTCGGCGAAGTGGCGCGCGCGGATCCCGGTGCGTTCGACGATCCACTCGTCGCTGGTCTCGATGCCGCGCGCGGCGAGCATCGCGACCATGTCGTTGTTGGTCAGCCGGCGCGGCGGCAGGTAGCTGCCCGTGCCGGTGATGCGCGAGAAGGCCGCACCGGGCGCGCGCCCTGGCGCGACTGAAGCTGGCGTTGGACGGCTCATGCGGCTTGTTCGGGCGCAGCGCTGCCGGTGGGCAGCGCCGCCAGCGTGGGCCCGATGCGGTCATGCACGCGGGCGAGCAACCGGTTGCGTGCGGCATCATAAGCGCGGCTGAGCGCGCTCTCGAAGGCGTAGGCATCCGCGGAGCCGTGGCTCTTGAAGACCAGCCCCCGTAGGCCGAGCAGGGCGGCGCCGTTGTACCGGCGCGGATCGACGCGCATCTTGAACCGCTTGAGGGCCGGCATCGCCGCCAGCGCCGCCAGCTTGGTGAAGACCGAGCGCGTGAACTCCTGGCGGATGAACTCGGTGAGCATCGACGCGAGGCCTTCGCTCGTCTTCAGCAGGACGTTGCCGACAAAGCCGTCGCAGACGACGATGTCGACCGTTCCCTTGTAGATGTCGTTGCCCTCGACATTGCCGAAGAAGTTGATGTGACCCGCGCTGCCGGCAGCACGCAGCAACTCGCCGGCCCGCTTGATGGTCTCGCTTCCCTTGATGACCTCTTCGCCGATGTTCAGCAGGCCGACCGTCGGATCGTCCTTGCCCTCCACGGCGGAGACCAGGGCGCTGCCCATCACCGCGAACTGCAGCAGGTGCTCTGGCGTGCAATCGACGTTGGCACCCAGGTCGAGCACCGTCGTGAAGCCGTCGCGCCGGTTCGGCATCACGGTGGCGATGGCGGGGCGATCGATGCCTTCGAGCGTCTTGAGCACGTAGCGCGCCACCGCCATCAGCGCACCGGTGTTGCCGGCGGAGACGCACGCGTCGGCCTGCGTCGTACCACCCTCGCCGGCCTTCAACTGGGCGATGGCCACCCGCATCGAGGAGTCGCGCTTCTTGCGCAACGCCACCTCGACCGGGTCTTCCATCGTCACGACCTCGCTGGCCGTGACGACGCGGCAACGTGCCCAGCCGGTCGCCGGGCCCAACGCCGCCTCGGTGCCGACAAGCACGAGTTCGGCGGCTGGGTGCCTCTCGAGGAACGCGCGACAGGCAGGCAGAGTGACCGCCGGGCCGTGGTCGCCACCCATGCAGTCGACGGCGATGCGCACCTTCGCCAGCGGCGCCTGAGGTGATTGCGGGTTCACGGCGAAGCTGCTACGCCGCAGGCGCCGCCCGACCGGCCGGGATCCGCGACGCCCTTCAGGCGTCGGCCTTGGTCTTCAGGACCTTGCGACCCCGGTAGAAGCCGGTGGGCGTGATGTGGTGGCGCAGGTGCACCTCGCCGGTCGTCGGCTCGACGGCCGTGCCCGGCGCGCCGAGGGCGTTGTGCGAGCGATGCATGCCGCGCTTGGACGGCGACTTCTTGTTCTGCTGGACGGCCATGACAAGGGACTCCTGGAATCGGGTGCGCGCGGGCGGCAGGGGCCTCGGTGCGAAGGTCGGGCGCGAAGCTCCGGACCGGATGCTGAAATGAGGGTCGCCGCCGGCCGGATGCACTGCTCGCCGATGCGAGCCCGCCGATGTGCATTAGCGCGACAGCGGCGGCGAGGCCGGGCCCGCCTCAAAACCGCGAAGTGTACCACCGGCCGCCCTCGCCGGCCCCGCCCGGGTTCCCGCTGGCCCGGGCATCCGGGGTCCGACCTGCCGCCGTCGCCCGCGCAGGCCCCGCCGGCTCAGGACTTCGGCCGACGCAGCGCGGCCAGCACGGCGAACGGGTGCTCGGACCGCCCGCTCGGCAACTCCGATCCCGCCCCGGCAGCAGCCGCCTGGACATCGGCCTCGGGCCGAAGCGCTGCCGGCAGGTCGGGGCAGGTTTCGTGACGGGGCACCAGCGGCAACGCCAGCAGCAGTTCATCCTCGACCAGCGCCAGCAGGTCGAAGCGCGGCAACAGGGCCAGCACGTCGTCCTCGAGTTCCTCGTCGAGGCGCGCCGCCGCATCCTCGCCCTGCACGAACCGGATCCGCCGCTCGATCTCCAGCCGGACCGCCACCGGCTGCAGGCAGCGCTGGCATTCCAGCGTCGGCGCGGCACTGAGCGTGAGATCGACCAGGCACTGCGGCGGGCCGCCCGCCACCGCCTGCAGCGAGCCGGCCGCACGCCACAGGACCGGCGCCTCCGGCGCACCGTCGGCGCTTCGCAGCACGCTGTCGGCGAATCGCGGCAGGTCCGCGAGCGCAGCCTGCCCTTCGAGGCGGCCGCCATCGCGGCAGAAGGCGGCGATGTCGAGCGCTCTCGGGGCGTAAGCGGTGCGCGGCGGCCGGGCCATGATCGATCGGTAGGACGAAGAGCCGATGGAACAATCGGCACATGCATCATTCTCCCTCGGCCGCCACCACCGTCGCCAGCGGCACAGCGGTTCCGCGACCGCCCCTGATCCTGGCCTCCACCTCCCGCTACCGGCGAGAGTTGCTCGGCCGGCTGCGCCTGCCCTTCGACGTCGTGGCGCCCGGCGTGGGCGAATCGCCGCTTGCAGGCGAAGGCCCGGCCGATCTGGCCCGGCGGCTGAGCCGCGCGAAGGCGCGCGCGGTGGCCGAGCGGCATACCGACGCGGTCGTGATCGGCTCCGACCAGGTTTGCGAACTGGCCGGCGAAGCCCTGGGCAAGCCGGGCACGCACGAGCGGGCCCTCGAGCAGTTGCGGCGCCTGAGCGGCCAGCGCGCCGTGTTCCACACCTCCGTCTGCGTCGTGCGGCAAAGCATCGGCTACGAGTCCGAGGCGGTCGCCCCCGTGGTGGTGCGCTTTCGCGAGCTGCGCTCCGACGAGATCGAGCACTATCTGCGCGCCGAGACCCCCTACGACTGCGCCGGCAGCGCCAAGTGCGAGACGCTGGGCATCGCCCTGCTCGAGTCCATCGAGTCCGACGACCCGACCGCACTGGTGGGCCTGCCGCTGATCCGCACCGCCCGCATGCTGCGCGAGGCGGGCATCGATCCGCTTCGCCCGTGAGCACCGACCCGGCAGGCTCGAGCGCTGGCGACTCCGGCACGTCGGCGGGCGTCGTCGAGTTGCCGCCCGCCGTTGCGGCGAGGTCACCCCGCGGTCGGCTGGTGCTGGTGCCGAACGCGCTCGACCACGGGGCCGAGCCGCAAGACCTGCGCGAGGTGTTGCCCCGGTCCGCGCTGCAGTGGGCCGCCCGCCTGCAGCACTGGATCGTCGAGGACGCGAAGAGCGCGCGGGCGTTCCTCAAGCGCGTGCACGAGGTCGCGCCGCTGCAGTCGCCCCTGCACGCGCTGTCGATGGTCGAACTGCCGCCGCCGCCGAAGGGCCGAACCGGTCGGACCGGCCGCAACGACGGCCCGTCGGCAACCCGCTCGGGTGAAGCGGCGACGCCGTTCGCGCAGTGGCTGGCCCCCGCGCTGGGAGGAGCAGACATCGGCCTGCTCTCCGAGGCCGGCCTGCCGGCTGTGGCCGATCCCGGCGCCGCCGTCGTGGCCGCCGCCCATGCGCTCGGCGTGCCGGTGCTCCCTCTGCCCGGGCCGAGCTCGCTGATGCTCGCGCTGGCGGCGAGCGGCCTCCACGGCCAGAGCTTCGCCTTCGTCGGCTACCTGCCCCAGGAGGCGCAGGCGCGAAGAGAACGCATCCGCGAGCTGGAGTCCGTGTCGAAGCGGCTCGGACAGACCCAGGTCTTCATCGAGACGCCGTACCGCAACCCGACGCTCATGAACGCCCTGATCGAGACCGCGGCGCCAACGACGCGACTTTCGGTGAGCGTCGCGCTCACGCTCCCATCGGGATGGAGCCGCACCCTGACCGTGGCGGAATGGCGGCGGGAGAGCCGACCGGGGCAGGGCGGCCCCGCGTTGCCGGACCGGCTGCCCGCCGTATTCCTGTTGCAGGCGTGAGCGGCCGGAGCCGCGCGGCTCCCGGCGCCGCAAGCTTGAGTCAGCCGCCTCCGCCGCCCAGCAGAGAAGCGATCTTCTTCTTCGGCCGGATGTTGGGAGACAGGCCCGGCCGGGCCGGCGCCGGCGCCGGCGTGGCCTCGGGCTTGGCGGCACCACTCTTCTCCCAGGCCGCAGCGCCGCTGCCGCTCGGCTCGTAGGGGCGATCGAAGAACGGGTCGGCAGGCGGGCCACGACGAGGCGGCTCCCGGCTCTCCGCGCCCGCGCCACGGCGCTCGTCGCGCGGCCCGCCGCGCGACTCGGCCTCGGAGGGTGCCTCGCGCTCGTCGTCGAAGCTGCGGCGGCGCGGCCGCCGGGGTCGGTCGTCCTCGAGGTCGATCGGCTCGATCTCGATCTTCTTCTTGATGAGGCGCTCGATCTCGCCAATCATGCGCGAGTCGTCGCGCGTGACCAGCGTCACCGCAAGGCCCGAGGCACCGGCGCGCCCCGTGCGGCCGATGCGGTGCACGTAGTCTTCGGCGTTGAACGGCACGTCGAAGTTGAAGACGCCCGGCAGGTCGGCGATGTCCAGGCCGCGCGCGGCCACGTCGGTCGCCACGAGCAACTCGACCTCGCCACGCTTGAACGCGGCCAGCGCCTTCAGCCGTTCGTCCTGGCTCTTGTCGCCGTGCAGGGCCTGCGTCTTCAGGCCGTCGCGCTCGAAGGCGCGCGCCAGGCGGGCCGCACCCAGCTTGGAGTTGACGAAGACGATGGCCTGCGTGAGCCCGCGCTCGCGCAGCAACTGGCGCACGACGGCACGCTTCTCGTCGTCGGTGACGCTGTAGAAGCGTTGTTCCACCGTGGCCGCGGTGGCGTTCGGACGCGCCACCTCCACCGTCACCGGGTCCTGCAGGTAGCTGGCGGCGAGACGCCGGATCTCGGGCGAGAACGTGGCCGAGAACAGCAGCGTCTGCCGCTCCTTGGGCAGGTAGGACAGGATGCGCTGAAGGTCGGGCAGGAAGCCGATGTCGAGCATGCGGTCGGCCTCGTCGAGCACGACGTACTCGACCTGGTTCAGCACCGCCGTCTTGCTCTCGATGTGGTCGAGCAGGCGCCCGGGCGTGGCGATGAGCACCTCGACGCCCTTGCGCAGCTCTTCGGTCTGCGGCTTCATGTCGACGCCGCCGAACACGACGGCCGATCGCAGAAGCGTGTGCTGGGCGTACTTCTTGACGTTGGCCGCGACCTGGTCGGCCAGCTCGCGCGTCGGCGCCAGCACCAGCGCACGCACCGGGTGGCGCGCCGGCGAGACGCTGGTGCTCTCGTGGCGCATCATCCGCTGCAGCAGGGGCAGCGTGAATGCGGCCGTCTTGCCGGTGCCCGTCTGCGCCGCACCCATCACGTCGCGGCCGGCGAGCACGATCGGGATCGCCTTGGCCTGGATCGGCGTCATGCTCGCGTAGCCGCTCTCGGCCACTGCGCGCAGGAGGCGGGGGTCGAGCGGCAGGGTGTCGAAGCGCTCGGCTGGCGCGGGGGAAGGTTCGTTCAACGGGTTCTCGATGGTGGCGGCACAGGGGCATGCCTCTGACGATGTCTACAATTATCCCTCGCCGTCGCCCCTCCCCGCTGCCCACCGGCCAACCGGTGGGCTTGCGTTTATGGGGTCGCCTCGAATCGCTCCCGTTCAGCATGCACCTGTTCCGCCGCCTGCCCCTGATCGCACTGCCCCTTCAATTGGCGGCGGCAGGGCTGGTCGCCTTCTGCGTCACGGCGGCCTCGGCACAGACCGGAGGCACGACGACGACGCAGAACTCGGGGAGCTCCGGGCCGATCCGATTGCAGCAGGCGCCTGAGCAGGCCGAGGGCACGACGCGCAGCGGCGAGCCGACGACCCCACGTACCACCGACCGGCGCGATCGGGACGAAGCCGTGCCGCGGGGCGATGCCGTCGACCGCGACCTGCAGGATCCCCTTCGCACGCCCGGAGCGGAGCGCGGCTACGTCCCGGGAGAGTTCGAGCAGTTCGTGCAGCGCATGGTGGCGCCGCTCAGGATCCGTCGATTCGGCTCCGAGCTGGTCACCGGCGGGACCGAGCCGGCTGCCGACGCCAGCACGCCGGTGCCGGCGGACTACGTGATCGGGCCCGGGGACGAACTTCTCGTCTCCGTCTGGGGCTCGGTCGAGGGCGACCTTCGCCTCACCGTCGATCGCGATGGGCGGGTGGCGGTGCCTCGTGTCGGTACCGTCACGGTCGGAGGCATGCGATTCGCCGACGTGCGCGAGACGCTGGTGCGGCAGGTCGGCCAGACGTTCCGCAACTTCCAGCTGAGCGTTTCGCTCGGCCGGTTGCGCGGTATCCGCGTCTTCGTCACCGGCTTCGTGCTGCGGCCGGGCCTGTACACGGTCAGTGCGCTGGCGCCGCTGACGTCGGCACTGCTGCAGGCCGGGGGCCCCTCGGCGGCCGGCAGCTTCCGCAACATCGAGCTGCGCCAGGCTGGCAACAAGACGGCGACCTTCGACCTCTACGACCTCCTTCTCAAGGGAGACCGCAGCGCCGACCACCTGCTCCGGGCGGGCGACGTGGTCCATGTCGCCGCGGTAGGCCCCCAGGTCGCGATGATCGGCAGCGTCAACCGGCCGGGCATCTTCGAGCTCAAGCCCGGTGAGACGATCGCGGACCTGGTGAACATGGCCGGAGGCTTCACCGCCGTGGCCGACCGTGGCCGTGTCGCCATCGAGCGGCTCGAGGACCGAGACAACATCCGGCTCACCGAGCTGGCCCTCCCCGCGCAGGCCTCGAAGCAGCTCGGCGGCGGCGACGTGGTGCGCGCCTTCAGCGCCGTGGCCGCGACCCAGCCGACCGACCGCCGCGCGAAGCGCGTGCGCGTCGAGGGCGAGGTGCTGCGGGCCGGCGAATACGTGCTGCCGGCAGGCAGTTCGGTTTCCGATGCGTTGCGCGCGGCCGGCGGGACGACGCCGCAGGCGTACATCTACGCAACCGAGTTCACGCGCGAAAGCGTGCGCGACAGCCAGCGCGAGAACTACGAACGGGCGCTGCGCGACCTCGAATCGGACCTCGCCCGCTCGGTCGCGGCCCGCCGTGCGGCAGGGGTCGACGAGGCCGCCGAGCAGCAGGCCCGCATCACGGCGACGAACCGCCTCATCGAGCGCCTGCGGGCCTTGCAGCCCACGGGTCGAGTGGTGCTCCAGCTGCCCACCGATGCGCAGTCGCTTCCCGACCTCGCGCTCGAAGACGGGGACCGGATCTTCATTCCGCCTCGACCGACGACCATCGGGGTCTTCGGCAGCGTGTTCAACGCCGGCAGCTACCTGTTCAACAACAACCGCACGATCGATGACTATCTCCGGCTGGCGGGCGGCCCCACGCGCGGTGCCGACGAGAGGAGCATGTTCATCGTGCGCGCCAACGGCAGCGTCGTGAGCCAGCTGCAGAGCGCCGGCTGGATCTCGCGCGGCGAGGCCGGCAGCATGGCCGCCCTGCCGGGCGACACGATCTTCGTGCCCGAGGAGCTCAACAAGACGACGTTCATCCAGGCCGCGAAGGACTGGACGCTGCTTCTGTACCAGCTGGGCATCGGGCTGGCCGGCATCCGCAGTGCGATCAACTGACATCGCGTCGCACGACGCTCCCTGTGATGGTCGCCGTGGACACCGCCGTTCCTGATCGTCGTTCCGCCGAACCGGCGGAGTTCTTGCTGGCCGATCTCCTGGCGGTGGTCCGCAGGCATCTGTGGCTGCTCGTGCTGGCGCCCTCGCTGATCGCGGGCGCGACCTACGGACTGACGGCGCTGCTGCCGCCGGTGTACACGGCAAAGACATCGTTCCTGCCCCCGCAACAGCCCTCCTCGAACCTGACCGGGGCGCTCGCGTCGCTGGGCAACCTGGCCGCGCTGGGCGGCGTGGGCGCGGTCAGGAACACGAGCGACCAGTACGTCTCTCTCATGCAGAGCACGCTGGTCACCGACCGCCTGATCGACCGCTTCAAGCTCGTCGACGCCTACGAGGCGAAGTTCCGCGTCGACGCGCGGCGCGAACTGGCATCGAACACGCGCATCGCGCTCGGTCGCAAGGACGGGCTGGTGACCGTGGAAGTCGACGACCACGACCGCCAGCGTGCCGCCGACATGGCGAACGCCCATGTCGAGGAACTTCGTCTGCTGCTGTCGCGGCTCGCGGTCACCGAGGCACAGCAGCGCCGCATGTTCTTCGAGTCGCAGCTGGAGCAGGCGCAGGAGCGGCTCGTGAGAGCGCAGATGGCGCTGCAGGCCACGGGATTCACCCAGGGCGCGCTGCGCGCGGAGCCGCGTGCCGCGGCCGAGGAGTACGGACGCCTGCGGGCCGAGGTGACGGCCGCCGAGGTCCGGGTGCAGGCGCTGCGCGCCTCCCTCGCCGAAGGCGCACCCGAGCTGCGCCAGGCGCAAGGTGCCCTGACGGCGCTGCGGGAACAGCTGGCGCGGACCGAACGTGCCGGCGCCGCCGCGTCGGGGACGGGCCGCGGCGGCTCGGACTACATCTCCAAGTACCGTGACTTCAAGTACCAGGAGACGCTGTTCGATCTCTTCGCACGACAGTACGAGATCGCCCGCGTCGACGAGAGCCGCGAGGCGGCGCCGATCCAGGTCATCGACGTGGCCACGCCCCCCGAGAAGCCCACCGGGCCGCGCCGGGTGCGGCTGGCCGGGCTGGGCGGTGGCGCGGCGCTGCTGCTGATCTTCTGCGTCCTGGTGCTGCGCTCGCGACGCGCCATCACGGTGGGCGCCGACTGAAGCACCCGGCCCGGCCTGCCGCCGCCGAGCCGCGCGGCGACGTGCAAAGCGATCGCGACTTTGGCCACGGTGGGCCCGAGGGCGCCGCTGCCGCCACCGATGCCACGCATACGATCCCGGCTGACCGCGGATGACCCGTCGGCCCGCCCCGGATGCCCATGCCCTCGACGACCCCCCCTCCAGGCCCGCTGGTCGACGTGATTGCCGGCGCACGACCCAACTTCATGAAGATCGCGCCCATCCTGCGCGCGATCGAGTCGCGCCAGGCCGCGGGCAGCCGACTTCGCTACCGCCTCGTGCACACGGGGCAGCACTACGACTCGCGGATGTCCGGTGACTTCTTCACGCAGCTGAACATCCCGCAGCCGAACGTCAACCTCGAGGTCGGCTCGGGAACGCAGGCCGAGCAGACGGCGGCGATCATGACGCGCTACGAGCGGCTGCTGCTCGATGCACGCTCGCAGGCCTGCCTCGTCGTCGGCGACGTCACCTCCACGATGGCCTGCGCGATCGCTGCCCAGAAACTCGGCGTGCCCGTGGCCCACGTCGAGGCGGGCATCCGGTCCGGTGACTGGGGCATGCCCGAGGAGATCAACCGTCTCGTCACCGACGCCATCACGAACTGGTTCTTCACGACGAGCGAGGTGGCCAATCGCAACCTGCGCAACTCGGGGGTGCGCGACGAGAGCATCTTCTTCGTCGGCAACACGATGATCGACACGCTGCTGGCCAACCTCGAGCGCCTGCGGCCGCCACCCTTCTGGTCGTCGGCCGGGCTCGAGCCCGGCGGCTACTTCGTGATGACGCTGCATCGGCCCGCCAACGTGGACGACCCCGGCGGGTTTGCGCGCCTGCTCGACGCCGTCGGACGTTCGACCCGCGGCGTGCCGGTGGTCTTCCCGGTGCACCCGCGCACGGCCAAGACGCTGGCGACGCTGCCCTCGCGACCCGCGTCTCTGGTCGTCGTGGAGCCGCAGCCTTACCTGGAGTTCAACCACCTCGTCCGTCACGCCAGGGGCGTGATCACCGACAGTGGCGGCGTGACCGAGGAGACGACGGTCCTCGGGGTGCCGTGCATCACACTGCGCGACACGACCGAGCGGCCGGAGACGGTGACCGTGGGCACGAACGAGCTGATTGGAACCGACCCGACCGCCCTCGAACCCACTCTGGCCCGCCTCCTTGCCGGCGAGTGGAAGAAAGGTCGCATCCCGGACCTTTGGGACGGCCGCTCCGGCGAGCGCATCGCCGCCATCCTCGACAGGCTGCTGGCCGCCTGACCCGGACGGCCTCCGCCCGGGCAGCCGCGACGGGCGCCTCAGGCTACATCGAGACGCGGCGCAGCCTCTCCTCGGCCTCGGCCTCCGCCTGCTGCTCCTCCGCCTCGTCGTCCTCGGGCAGCGTCTGCCATGCCGAAGGCGCGAAGCCGGAGACCAGTTGCTTCAGCAGCGCCAGCACCGCCGCCGCATCGCCACGCGCCGCGGCGGACTGGAACTCGCGCAGGCGCGGCTCGAGCTCGATCCAGGGCAGGAAGCTCTCCCTCGCCTTCATGATGCGAGGGTGATCGGTCGGCAGCGGGTTGTCGCCGATCAGGAGCTCCTCGTAGAGCTTCTCGCCCGGCCGGAGACCGGTGACGACGATCTCGATGTCGCCGCCCGGGTGAGCCTCGTCGCGCACGGTCAGACCGGACAGCTCGATCATCCGTTGCGCGAGGTCCATGATGCGCACCGGCTGCCCCATGTCGAGCACGAAGACCTCGCCTCCCCGGGCCATCGCGCCGGCCTGCATCACCAGCTGCGCCGCCTCGGGAATGGTCATGAAGAAGCGCGTCACCTCCGGGTGCGTCACGGTCACCGGCCCGCCGTTGCGGATCTGCTGGCGGAACAACGGGACGACCGAGCCGGAGGAGCCGAGCACGTTGCCGAACCTGACGATGGAGAAACGGGTCGGCCCGCGTCCCTGCCCCGCCGGCGCCAGCGCGACGCGCGGGCCGGTGGGACCGGACAGGCCTTGCAGCACCATCTCGGCCAGGCGCTTGCTCGCGCCCATCACGTTGGTGGGCCGCACCGCCTTGTCGGTGCTGATCAGGACGAACTCGCTGACCTCGGCGCGCTGGGCGCAGCGCGCCGCCACCCAGGTGCCGAGGACGTTGTTGCTCGCCCCTTCGACGACGTTGCGCTCCACCAGGGGCACGTGCTTGTACGCGGCCGCGTGGTAGACGATGTGCGGCCGCCACTGCAGGAATGCCTCGCCCAGGCGGGCCTCGTCGCGCACCGAGCACAGCAGCGGCACGAGCTCTGTCGGCGGCAGCAGGCCCTGATGCATGCGCGACTCGAGCTCGTGATGGATCGAGTACAGCGCGAACTCGCTCTGTTCCACCAGCACCAGGCGACGCGGCTGCAGTGCGCACAGCTGGCGGCACAACTCGCTGCCGATGGACCCGCCGGCGCCGGTGACCAGCACCGACTTCCCGGCCGTGTGCAGCCGCATCAGGTCCAGGCGCGGCTGCACGGGCTCGCGGCCGAGCAGATCCTCGATGTCCAGCTCGCGCACGTCGCTGGCCTGCACCTTGCCCTGCGCGATGTCCATCAGGCCCGGCAAGGTGCGCACGTGCACGCCGGTCTCGCGCAGCGCGTCGAGGATCTGGTTGCGCCGCGTGCGGCTCAGCGAAGGGATCGCCAGCAACACGGCGCTCACGCCCCGGCGCTCCACGACCTGCGGAACCTCGGCGAGCGCGAAGATCGGCGTCCCGTTGATCAACCGTCCCTGGAGCTGGGTGTTGTCGTCGATGAAGCCCACGACCTGCATCTCGTGGCTGTTCTGCAAGCCGCCGAGCAGGCGCGTGCCGGCCGATCCCGCCCCATAGATGAGCACCTTCTGATGTGCCTGGCGGGCGGCGCGGCCCTGCCCGGCGAACCAGGCGCGCACGAGCGTGCGCCACCCGCCCACCAGGAGCAACGCCAGCATCGGCTGCAGCAGACCCAGCGTGCGCGGCACGTCGGGCATGCGGAAGTACAGCAGCACGAACGCGTAGACCACACCGTACAGCGCGACCGCCTTGCACAACGCTACCAGCGCCGGCAGGCCGCTGTAGCGGTAGATGGCGCGGTACAGGCCGAAGTAGCTGAAGATCGGCACCGCGATCAGCGGCGCGAGCCCGTAGGCCACCCACTGCAGGCTCTTCGGCGCATGCAGCGAGTCGAGCCGCAGCGTGAAGGCCAGCCAGGTCGCCAGGCCCAGCAGCAGGACATCGACGAGCACGGCGATCGGCCGCTTGGCGGCCAGCGGCAGTTCGACCGCGCGGCGGAACCGTGCCTTCATCGGCTGGCCGCGTCCATGACCTTGGCGACCGCGCGGCAGGTGCGGTCGACTTCGTCATCGCTCAGCGTCGGATGGACGAGGAACATCAGGCTGGTCTCGCCGAGCTGCCGGGCGTTGGGAAGCCGCTGCGCCGGGCGCAGGCCCGTGCCGTCGAAGGCCTTCTCCAGGTACACCTCCGAGCACGAGCCCTGGTACAGCGGCACGCCCTCGGCCTTGACCGCCTCGACGATGCGATCCCGGTTCCAGCCGGCCGCCAGCCGTTCGGGCCGGACGTAGGCATAGAAGCGGTAGTACGCGTGCTCCAGGTGCGACGGCACGGCGGGTACGCGCAGGGCTGCGAAGTCGCGGCAGGTGGCGGCAATCCGCTCGGCGATCACGCGGCGGCGAGAGGTCCAGGTAGCGAGGCGCTCGAGCTGGATGCGGCCGATCGCGGCCTGCATTTCCAGCATGCGCCAGTTGGTGCCGAAGGACTCGTGCACCCAGCGGAAGCCCGGGGGATGCTGGCGCTCGTAGACCGCCTCCCAGCTCTTGCCATGGTCCTTGTAGCTCCACATGCGCGACCACAGCGCACGGTCGCTCGTCGTGACCATGCCGCCTTCGCCGCCGGTGGTGATGATCTTGTCCTGGCAGAAGGACCACGCGCCGATGTCGCCGATGGAGCCGACGCTGCGTCCGCGATGCCTTGCCCCGTGGGCCTGGGCGCAGTCCTCGATGATCCGCAGGCCCCGCTCGCGCGCCAGTTCCAGCAGGCCGTCCATCTCGCAGGGCCAGCCCGCGAGATGGACGCAGAGCACGGCCCTGGTGGACGGCGTCAGGGCCGCGCGCACCGATTCGGCGGTGATGTTGCCGGAATCGAGGTCCACATCGGCGAAGACGGGGCGCGCGCCGGCGTTGACCACGCACGAGACCGAGGCCATGAAGGTGCGCGGCGTGACGACGACGTCATCGCCCGGCCCGATGTCGAGGGCGCGCAGCGCCACGTCCAGCGCCAGCGTGCCATTGGCCAGGGCCACGGCATGCGGCACGCCGCACCAGGTGGCGAACTCACGCTCGAACGCGCGGCACTCCTGCCCCGTCCAGTAGTTGACGCGGCCGCTGGCCAGCGTCCTGGACACGGCGGCGATCTCCTCGGCAGAGTAGGCAGGCCAGGGTGAGAAGGGGGTATCAAGCATGCTGGCGACGCGCCATGGGGCGAGCCGGATTGCCCACCACCTGAATATTCTCCGCCACCTCGGCGACGACCACCGCTCCCGCGCCGAGCAGCGCATCCGCGCCGATGCGAACGCGGTGCCGCACCGATGCGCCGATGCCAACCCATGCCCGGGCGCCCACGGTGACCTCGCCGCCCAGGACTGCACCAGGCCCGACGTGGACGCCCCGCCCCAGCCGGCAGTCATGATCGACGCTCGCCAGATGGTTGACGATCACGCCGACGCCGAGCTCCGCCCCGGGCGCCAGCACCGCACCCGCCGCCACGAAGCACCCGGCTGAGAGGCGGGCCTCCGGGCTCACGACGGCCGCGGGATGGATGACCGTGGCCAAAGCCAGGCCGAGTCGCTCACAGCGGCGCAGCAACTCGTCCCGCCGAGCGTTGTCGCCCAGCGCCACGTGCCGCTGTGGCGCCTCGGCACTGCCGGCTGCCTCGAGGAAGTGCTCCGTGTCGCCGGCGACGGGCCAGCCGCCAACCACCTCCCCCGCCTGGCGTGCGTCGTCGAAGAAGCAGATCGATTGCCAGTGTCGGCTCGCCCGGGCGGCGTCGGCGACCACGCGCCCGTGCCCTCCGGCGCCGAGGATCCACAACACGGCGCCTCCGGCCGACCCGTTGTTCACGATGCCTCGCCGGTGCCGCCGCGAAACGGCTCCATCGTGACGTGCCCGTCGGCCGAGACGCCTTCGCGCTTGAGGACCTTCCCGAAGGTGAGGCCGAGGATCTTCAGATCCAGCCAGAAGCTCCGGTTCTCGACGTACCAGACGTCGTACTCGAAGCGTTGGCTCCACGTCTGGGCATTGCGACCGTGAATCTGGGCCCAGCCGGTCACGCCGGGCGGTACCTCATGCCGGCGGGCCTGGCGCGCCGAGTACAGGGGCAAGTACTCGACGAGCAGCGGCCGCGGCCCGACGATGCTCATGTCCCCGCGGATGACGTTGATGACGCTCGGGAACTCGTCGAGGCTCGTGCTGCGCAGCATGCGCCCCAGCCGGGTCAGGCGCTCGGAATCCGGCAACAGGTTTCCGGCCGCGTCGCGTGCATCGGTCATCGTCCGGAACTTCCACAAGCGGAAGATCCGCCCGCCCCGGCCCACGCGCGGCTGCGTGAAGAACACCGGCGTGCCGAGACCCACGCGCACCATGGCGGCGACCACCAGCAGGCCGGTCAGCCAGAACGGCACGGTCAGGGTCACGAACGCGAGGTCGAACAGGCGCTTCATCGAGGGGGCGGGGTTCTGGCCCGCGGCGGCTTCCGCACCGGCGGCCGCCGCCGATGCCGGGCACGACCGCGCATGCATTGTTGAATCGTTGCAGCGGGACGGAGCCGGGAAGGAGCTGCCTGCGCAACCGAGGAAGACAGTCGGATATTCTAAGACCGGTGCACGAGACCCAACGCGCTGCCCTGCCCGCACCGGATCGGCGACCGATCGTGCGGTGGCTGACCTGCCTGACCCTGTTCCTGTTTCTCGTCGGCTGTGGCGGGAACGGAGACGACGGCGCCGCCGAGCCAGCCGACGGCCTGCAGGGCCTGCCGGCTTCTTCATCGGTGCGCGCCGTGCGCCTGTATCCCGCCGAGGGGTCCCGTTCCGACTGGTGCGTGTACCGGACCTGGCCCGATGAACGCATCAAGGTCTTCGCAGACTGTGGCGCGGCCTCCCCGGTTCCGTACACGTTTGCGCGCGGCGAGGCTTCCGAGCTCCTGGTCTTCGCCGTTGTCGAGTCGGACCCCTTCCTGTACCTGCTCGTCTACGACGCAAGGCGAAACATCCCGTCCGGCCGGCTTCCGGGCGTCGTCGACGATGGTGTCGATGTCTACCGCCTCGACCGGCGGTCACCCGGCACGGACGCCGCGCGGCTGGTCACGCGGCTCGCCCTCGGCGGCTTCGATCACCTCGTCGAGGCCGCGGCCGACGCGGCGGGCCTGACTGCGTGCGGCGTACGCAGCTGCTACCGGATCGACAGTGCCGGAGGCGTCGGTCTGTGGTCGGACACGCGCCTGAACGGCTATGAGTTCGTCGAGGTCAGCGCATCGACCACCTTCGCGGACGCGCTGGTCCGCAGTGTCACCGACGGCTTCTCCGGCGAGGCCGCGGGCGACGCGTTCCACTACGCCTGGGCCCGCGTCGGACCGGCCGGCCTGCTGTCGCTGCAGCCGATCGCGGGCGACTGCGTGCCGCATGGCATCGGCGGCGGCAGCGACACCGTGCCGCCGGGATGGAGTTGTGCCAGCAGCGCGGCCGACCTGGCACGGCTGCTGGAGTTCGAACTGGCGCGCATGCCGGCCGGCGGCCTCATGGACTACGGCACCAGCAATCGGGAGGGTCGGGTGGCCTGGAGCCAGACGTACTACCTGAACGGGCTGCTGGAGCTGAGCGGCCCCTACCTGCCGGTGCTGGGGTCGCAGCTCGACCAGGCGGCACTCCGCTCCCGCGTCGCCGCCGAGATCGACCTGCTGGCCCGGCTCGGCGACACGCCCGGGGGCTACTCGAGCCAGCGCTATTCGATGCAGCGGACCCCGGTGACCTTCGCCCTGCACCTGGGGCGTGTGGCCCGGACGCTGGCGCTTGCGAAGGAGCGTCGATTCCCAGTGCCGGAGGCCGCACTGACGAAGCTCTTCGCACCGATGTGGGCCCTGGACACGACGGTGGAGCAGCCCGCCAGCGTCCCTTGGCGTGGCCTGCAGTTCGAGACCTTGCGTTATCGCCCCGGCGCCGACTTCTGGTGCGATGGCGCCAACGTGCCGCACAACTACGTCACTGCCTACGCACACGGGCTGCTGTCCTTGCAGGGAAGCGAGGCGGCCGTTCGGCAACGCGTCGCGACGCTGCTCGCACCGCTGCTGCAGTGGGAGCCGCTGGCTGGCGGGTCGACCTGGAACTACTGGTGGGGAACGGGCTTCGATGGCTGGACGGCGGCCGACGCCGTCTCGCTGAACACGCCGGACTACCCGGGCTACCGCGACCCCGCCCACATCAGCTACCGCAGCCTGGACGCGCTGGCGGTGCTGCGGCTCGCCGCGCTGTCACCCGGCGCCGTGCCGCCCGCCGTCGTGCAAAACATCCGCGCCCTCGTCGAGCAGGGCTCATTGCTGCCATGGGTGAGCAGCGAGTTGGCGCGCGCGGGCTCGCCCGCGGGCCTGAGCCGGGCAACGGCGTATCGGCATGCAAGAAGTGCCGGCCCCTGGGAACTGGAGGCCCAGGTCTGGGCTCTCGAGCGCCTCGCCGCAGGGCGTTGAGCCTCAGGACGCAGCCGGGCTGCCGCCGCGGTATCGCCGGCGCCTGAGCACCGCCTGCGCCGCGAGCCAGACGAACGCGGCGAAGACGATGTTGTTCAGCAGGTACTGGAGGTAGTTGCCGTTGAGCAGGTCGATGACCAGGTAGCAGAGGTAGGCGGAGAACGCCGTCACGAGGAATCGCGAGCCGGTCGTGGCCACGATGCGCAGACTCCAGCGCAGCAACGCCATCGTGACGATGCCTCCGGCCAGGCAGCCGAGGAACCCGCCCGCAACGTAGGCGTAGGAGAAGGCCAGCGAGTTCGAGTGGCTCGAGTCGATACCGTGATGGAAGAACTCGACCCCGATCTTGCTTTCGATGGACTGCTCCGAGAACAGCCAGACCCACGCATGCGCCGGCAGCGCATCGGTCGGCGTCACGATGTGGAGCACGTCGAGCGCATGCACGTAGATCGCCGCCACCTCCAGCGGCACCGTCAGGATGCGGTAGATGATCGAACCGGCGAACACCTCCAGCGTGAGCCACAGGTCGTATCCGCGCGTGAAGAGCTCGGGCTGCATCACGAAGAACGTCGCCACGACGAGCAGGAAGCCGAGCGGCACCACCACCACCAGGCGCCGCAGCGTGGTCCGCGCATCCGTCTGCCAGTACAGGAACGCCGCGATCACGTAGTTGACGATGGTGGCCTTCTGTCCTGACCAGAGCGCGACGTAGGCCGCGGCGCCGATGGCCAGCAACGCCAATCGGAGGATGGCGGGGTCGCGCCGCCATTGGCGCAGCGCGCCGATGGCCAGCGTCAGCGTGACCGGGGCGAGCACGTCGCGCGCGAGGACATACACGCGCACGAAGACGCGGTCGGGGTTCAGCTTGACGGCGTCTTCTCGCGCCAGGGCGGCACCGAAGGAGTCGCCGCTGAGCATGGCTTCGAGCATCGGCGACCGCGGGCCGATCAGCACCACGTACGTTGCCGCGGCCAGCATCAGCCAGGCCAGCAGGCGAAATCCCTCGCGGTACTCCTCGTCGTCGAGCAGGCCGGGGTCGACCGGAGTGAGCCTGAACATCCTCGCGCCCAGGGCCATGCCGCCGAGGAACAGAAGGCACGCCAGCACCGCCTTGTGGACGGATGCCTCGCTGACGATGTCGCTCTCGAGGAAGAAGGCCGGCACGAAGACGGTCAGTGCGTAGAGCACGAACGCCATCCACCAGAACTTCCGCCCGCTGATCATCGCGGTCCATTCTCACAGACGGCGGCAAGGCTCGCCCCGCCCAGCGTCAGGTGCGAGCGACCCCGGTGCTCGACGGACAGCGAGATGGCCTCCGTGCCCTCCGGCAGCAGCACGCGCCGCTTCAACCTGCGTGCCGGTTGCCCCTCGCGCAGCGGCAGGTCCGCCAGCAGGCGCGTCTGCGTCGTCCCGCCCTTCGCGCCGGCATGCGCGATGAGATAGACGAGCACGTAGCCATCACCGGCGACGTCGATCTCGACAAGCCGCTCCGCCCCTCCTTCGGGCAAGGCCAGCCTCTCGCTGCGCAACACGGTCGAACTCTCGCGCAGGAACAACGGCCAGCGGTTCCAGGCATCCGATCGAGTGCCCGCGAGGTAAGGCGTCGAACCCAGGTCTCCGCGCAGGATCGTCTTGCGGCCGCCGAAGATCAGTTCCTCGCTCCGCCGCCACGGGCCGAGCGAGCGCCGGTGGCAGACTGCCCGCCCCGCCGCCTCGGCCCTCAGGCCGAACACCTGGTAGCCACCTTCGTCGGCGACGAGCTGCGTCAGTCCGGGGTCGGCGAGAAGGTCGTCCAGCGTCGAGTTGTATAGAGGGGGCAGCCAGTAGTCAGGAAGGTGGATGTGAGTGACGCCGCGGCCGGCCAGCCAGCGCGTGCCCTGCGCCGGATCCTGCAGGCGATAGAAGTCGAGCATCGACGGATCGAGGTAGCTCAGCATCCGCCGGCGGGAATAGAACATGTCCGCGGGTTTCAGCGTCAACACCCGCGCCGACGGAGGCAGCTTCGCGAGGTCCTGCTGCACGCCCAAGGGCGCCCACCAGTCCAGCCGCTCGCCCCTGGCGACGACCGCTGCCTTCCACACCGGCAGCCCGCGGTAGACCATCATGGCCGCCAGCTGCGCCAGGGTGAACGCGGCGAGAGCGCCGAGCACGAGAGCGCGCGCACGCCCGCCTCGCGCAGGCGCGCCGTCCAGGGCACTGGCGGCCAGCAGGGCCATGCAGGGCATGATGACCAGCATGTAGCGCTCGTTGCGCACCATGACGTCGACCCCGAGCAAGAGCGACAGCACGACGAGACCGTGGTAGACGAGGCCGACGATGGCTGCCACGACCAGCACCGGTCCACCGGCGGCCGAGGCCAGCGCGGTACCGGCGCTCATCGGCACCGCCGCCGAGCCTCCTCGCCAGGTGCTCCAGGCATGCGCCAGACCCACCAGAGCGAGCCAGAAGACGAGCGAGTAGGACTCGACGGCGAACCAGCCCTTGAAGAGACCGTACTGCACGAGTTCCGCCGTCGTGCCGACGCCCCGCATCACGGTGAAGTACGACTTCCAGTCCAGGCTCGCGAGGGCAAAGACCGCCGGGTTGTCGCTGACCGGATTGCCGAACAGCACGATGTTGCGCAGGTACGGCCAACAGCCGATCGCCCCTGCCGCGAGACACATCGCGGCAAGTTCCTTGAGCGCCGCGGCGCTGCCCCGCTGCGAGCGGACCCGCCACCACACCGCGGGCACGAGCAAGGCCGGGAAGATGACCGCCACCGAGTGCGTCCACAGCGCCACCCCGATGGCGGCACCAGTCATCGCCCCGCGTCTCCACGGCGGCGCTTCGAGGCCGACGATCATGGCCAGCGCCAACGCCAGGCCGAGCACGGGCAACGAGTCGATCAGGGACGATGCGGCCCCCAGGTACAGCAACGGCGCAGCCACGAACAGCACGCCGGCCAGGCAGGCCCGGCGCACGTGGCCGCCGAGGCCGCCGATCGCCGCCACGACGAGCGTCGCGGCGCAGAGGAACCAAGGCGAGATCAGACGCGCCAGCAAGGTGCCATCGTCCTGGCCCTGCAACGCGAAGGCCAGCGCGATGAGCGAGACGTACAGCGGCGGGTGCGTCCACGGCCCGAAGAAGCCGGACCGACTGCCCGCCGAGTCCAGCAGCGGATAGACGCGGAGATCGCCGGCCGCGTGCAGCTCGCGGCCCACGATCGCGTACTCGAGCGCGTCGTTCTGCGTGATCGGGATGAACGCCGCGAGCGCGAGCAGCACGAGCAGGCTGAAGGCCAGCAGGGCCGCCACCCACCGGGCCCTGGCGTCGCCGCCCAGCGCTTGCAGCGGTGGCGGCCGGGGCCCGGGCTCCCGCGAGCGGCGGGCCATCACCCAGGCCACGAGGCACAGCGCCGCCAGCAACGAGAAGACGGCGCCGACGCGCCAGCCCGGTGGCTGGCCGGGCCAGGCCCACAGGACCAGAACCGTGCACAGGCCGAGCAGCATCGGCGCCAGCGCCAGGCCCGTGGCCTGCGGCAACCATGAGTCGCGCGCTTCGACCGACCACGGCAGGCGGCGCGACAGACCGAGACCGGCCGCACTCGAAAGCGCGACCGCGGCGGCGGCCAGCAGGAGCCCGATCATCGCGCGCCCGTTGGCGTCGGCACTACACGAGCACCGCGCCGCGCAACTGGCCGGCACGGAGGCTCGTCTGAGCGGGGAACGGTTGGGCGGGCGCGCTCACCAGGAGTCATCGGGGCATCGATCCAGCGAACCGAGGCCATGCACCGGCTCGACTCCGGAGGCGCGTCCGGCGCGGGCGAGCCGGTCGCCCGTCGATGCCAGCCGCCGCGGGGCGTCGCGGGCCGGGGCGGCGTCGCGGGGCGCGATGATAAGCGGCCGGCCGGCGCGCTCGGCCTGCTTGCCCGGGCGGGCCGCAGTTCAGCGCAGGCGCTGCACCTGCACTTCGCCGGCGATGCTGCCGAAGATGCCGGCGCCGACGAGGACGCGGTCGCCTTCCTGCGGCAACACGCCCGGGTTGGCGGCCACGACCAACGTGACGCCGTGCTGGCGAATGCGGATCACCTGGGGAGTCACGTCGAACTGCAGCGTCACCTTCGAAGAGTTCTCGAAGTGCGCCGTGGCACAGCCCGGCTGGTGCAGCTTCCAGACGGCACCGTACTCCGCGACCTGCGACGACGACAGGAACTCGGGCTCGCCGATCCCCGTGTGCCAGCCCCGGAGGTTCGACGTGGTCAGGACGAGGCTGTCGCCGAAGGGCACGAGGGAGGTGATGCGCTGCCCGAGGAACGAGGAATCCACGCCGTCCATGGGCTGGTCGGCGTAGGGAATGGCCGGCTCCGGCTCGGACGGGTGCGTGAAGGCACGGCCCTGGTACTGCCAGCCACCGCCGGCGGCCGAGTGCACCCACAGGTCACCCCGAGGCCAGTATCCGACGAACAGCCGGCCGCAGTACACGGCCATCGACTGCGCCTCGGCCTGCGCGGTGATCGAATCGGCCGGCAGCGGTGGCGAGTCGGAGTGCGGCACCACCGTCTCTCCGTCGAAGCGATGGAGCGCCCCTCCCGGCCAGCGCCCCAGCAGGGTGTGCTCGCCGTAGCGCACCGAGGAATAGAACTGGAACCCGCGGGGGGCCGTCGGACCGAGCGCCGCGCCCTCCGACGGGCAGGCGTAGCCCGCTCCCTGCGCCTCCATGCGGCACCAGCCCGATCCGGGCCGGTGCAGCAGGAGGTCGCCCCAGTTGGTGACCACCAGGACGCGTCCGGCCGCCTCGGCGAACGCGTAGGGAAACGTTCCCGGGTGGATGGCGATGCGGTCGCATTCGTCGTCGGGGGCGTCGTCGGCGCACGCCATCAGGTCACCGGTCGTGGCCTGGTGGTACTCCCACGGCCCGGCGGTGAAGGGCCCGCACGACAGCGTGCGCTGCTGCAGCAGCACCTGCCAGTAGTCGTCCCGGTCTTCCGGCGCGCCGAGCTGCGCCTTGAACTGCCACTCGTTGCCAAGGTCGGCCAGGAACAGCCACCCTTCGCGGCTGTAGGCATAGGCCGTGCGCGTGCGCAGGTCGGGCTTCGCGAGGTTCGCCCACTTGAGCGGCGAGGATGCCGCGCCGACGAAGAGATGCACCTCGTTCGGCTGGTTCGCACAGTAGGTGTTCCACGTGCTCGGCAAGCCGGCGGCCAGGCGCGTGGCCCCGTTCTCGTCCACCAGGGTGAACAGCGTGCCGCCACGCGTCGTCGAGCGCGCGTCGAGCTGCAATGTCACCTCGTAGCGGGCGCTGCCCTCGGGCAGTTCGTCGTCCGAGTCGTTGCCGCCGCATCCCGGGGCACCCACGAGGATCAGTGCAACTCCGAGCGCCAGGGCCTGGCGCGCCGTGGGGCTGCCGGTGCAACCCGAGGAGACGGCGGGGCGGGACATGCGAGCGTTCCGATAGAAGCCGAGGAACGCGCAGAGTACGTTCCACCCAACTTCCGAAGTCCGGGAAATGCGGTCAAAGAACACCGCATTCCCGCCCGCGGGCATCGCGCCCGCGAACGAACGCCCGCTACCTAGCGGTGCAACCCGAGCGTGTCCAGCTCGTTCACCCGCCGCACGACCGTGTTGAAGTCCAGTCCGATGGTCTCGAGGTACCAGCGCAGTGTCTGCGCCCGCGGGCGGTTCTCGACGAGCACGGCCTCCAGCGCCTTCTCGCGGGTGATGTGGCCCTCGCGGATCTGGTTGCTGCGGAACGTGTCGAACTCCGTGAAGCCCCGCGCGGTCATGTAGATGTAGTTGTAGAAGGGCGCCGTGCCGTCGCCGATGCGCCAGGTGCTCGGCGAGTCGGGTGCGAGCTCCCAGTCGTACTCCTTCAGCAGGCAGTCGTTGACCTCGTCCTCGTTCCACACGAAGTGGTCGAAGATGAAGTAGAAGTCGCGCCGCGGCTCGAAGTAGTAGGCCGTGAATGCGCCGAAGGTGTCGCGCAACGAACGGTTGAGGTAGGCCGGGTTCTGCAGGAAGCGCAGGCCGTAGTAGCCCGCCAGCCGCGCCTTGCGCCCGAGGGAGAGGTAGTCGACGCGCTTCTTGCCGAAGTCGGGCGCCACGCCGCAGAAGCCGCTCTTGAAGTCGGTGTTCTCCAATGGGTTGGCACACCACAGGTCCAGCGAGATGCCGGTCTGGCGCTTGAGCTGGTTGACGACGCGGAAGAAGTGCTTGTCGCCGGCCATGAACAGCGGCACCAGCCCGAGATCGGGCTTCTTCAGCCACGCGGCCACGTTGAGGCGGATGTTCTCGCGCTTGGCCGCGATGTCGGCCGAGACGAGGATGTTCTGGATGCCGAGCTGGCCGCAGATGCGCGCGATGTTGCGCCGTGCCAGGTCGGTGACCATGCCCCAGTCGTAGGTGAAGGTCACCGGCTTGAGCCCGAACTCCTTCTTGATCAGATGCAGGCCGTAGCTGGAGTCGCGCCCGCCACTGAAGGCAACGAGCACGTCCGGTTCCTCACCCGCGCGGCGGTACTTCTCGAGGCTGCGGATGAAGTCACGCCGGCTCTCCAGCGGATGCATCGCGGCGTACCGCGGCCGATAGCTGGCGCAGTAGTTGCACACCCCGCGCTCGTCGAAGGCGATGAACGGGAACGTCTCGGGAAGCACGCACCGCGTGCAGCGCTTCAGCGCGCGGATGCGGCCCTCGTTGTAGCGCAGCAGCGACTCGTCGGCATCGCGCGTGACCACGGCAGGCGCCCGCACGATGCCGCTGACGGCATCATGGTGCTCCGTGGGCGGGCGCTGCAGCGGCACGAAGATGCCGCCGGGCGCCGCGGCATGGGCCGGATGCGTGGATGCGGCGGCCGGGCCGGCATGGCCGTTGGCGTGCGCAAGGTCGAATCGCTGCACGCCGCCCGCGCCCAGCAGGTCGAGCGTCAGGCCGTGGCCGGGCGACAGCCACTGGATCGGCGGCGCGCCGAGCGCCTGGCCCGCGGCCGTCTCGAGGATGTAGCGCTCCGAGGCGAACACGACGTACCCGTCCTCGAGCCGATCGCAGAAGTAGAGGTCGCCGGTGTTCGTCGCCAGCGCCACGCTCGCGCTGGCGTCGTGCACCCAGGCGACGGACGCCGCGCCCTTGAGCTGGCTGAACATCTCGCGGGTCGCGGTCGCCGCGTCCGCGCCACGGCCCTGCGCTTCGTCGATCAGCGCGGCCATCACCTCCGTGTCGACCTCGGCCAGGCGGCGCAGGCCCGGGTGGCTTTGCCAAAGGGCATCGACGTTGACGCAGATGCCGTTGTGGATCATCGACACGCGGCCTGAGCGCACGGGCTGGTTGTTCTGCGGCAGCTCGGCCGTGCCGTTGGTGACCAGCCTCGAGTGGGCCAGCAGGGCCACGGCCTGCGCAGCGTGGCCGTTCGCGCCCAGTGCCTGGCGCACCGGCCCGGCGAGCAACGACGCGTAGTCCGGCGAGGCCAGCAGTTCGGTGGCCCGCTGCGCGCCCTTCAGCGTCCAGGCCTGGCCGGCCTCAGGCAGGTAGACATGCAGGCCGGCCGATTCCTTGCCGCGGCTCTCGGAGAGCTCGTACAGGTTGGCAAGCAGGGAGCGGGCGCGGTCGGCGCCGAGCCTCGCGTCCTTGCGCATCAGGATGCCGAAGATGCCGCACATGGTGGGTCAGGCGCAGAAGTTCAGGTTCGGAAACGGTTGGTCAGCAGGTTCCAGCCGACGATCCGCCTGCTGAAGACCAGCAGCGCGGTCGCGCCGGCCAGGTAGCTCATGGCCGTGCCGCAGGCGGCGCCGGCGATGCCGAAGATCGGCAGCAGCAGCACCGCCACGAGGGCGTTCACGCCGACGGTGAACAGCTGCTGCAGCGTCTGGTAGCCCGGATGCCCGCTGACCATGAGGAGATTGTCGAAGGGCACGAGCGTCGAGACGAGGACCAGCCCGCTCATCAGGATGACGAGCGACAGCATGCCCTCGTGCAGGTCCTTCTGCGGCACGACGTAGGTCGAGAGCACCCACAGCGCGACGACGGCCAGCAGCGCCATCGCGGCCGTGGCCGGCAGCACGAACCTGGCCGACTGCCGCCGCAGCGACATGGCCTGCGCCTGGTCGGCATCGCGCAGCGAGCCGACGAGCACCGGGTTGAAGTTCAGGCGCACCATCGCCAGCACGTGGTAGACGCCGTCCACCATCATCGCGGCGAAGCTGTAGATGCCGACCTCCCGGTCGGGCAGGAAGACGCCGATCAGCAGCACGTCGATGCGCGAGTTGAATTCGGCGAACATGCCCGCGGCCAGCCCCTTCGTGCCGAACCGGAAGTGCGTGCGCAGCCATTCACGGTCGAAGGCCAGGTGGGCCGCCAGCCCCCGACGCACGACGTAGGCGACGGCCCCGGCGGCGGTGGCCGCCTCGGCCACCAGGAAGGCCAGCGTCGCCATCTCGATGGGCAGCGGGCTGAGCGCGATGCCGCACACGACGGCCATGACGAGCAGGTAGCGCAGCCCCTGAAGGACCGAGAACGCGCGCATGCGTCGCAGGCCGTTGAGATAGGCCAGCAGCACCTTGTTCAGCGAGAACAGCAGCAGGCCCGCCGACGACCAGGCCACGGCACGACCGGTGGCGAGACTGTCGAACAGCGAACCCAGCCACCCGGCGGTGGCGGCCACCACCACCGCCGCCAGCGCCCCGAGACCGAGCGCGCAGGCCGCAGCGGTGAAGAACATGCGCCCGCGCACCGGCGCATCGGCATCGTGCAGCGCGGCGTGGCGCAGCACCGAATAGTGCAGGCCGACCGTGGCCAGCTGCGAGGCGATGATGTAGACGGCGTAGGCCTGGTTGAACACGCCCAGCGCAGCCGCATCGCGCACGCCGGCGACGACCAGGTTGATGACGATGCCGCTGATGGCCAGCATCACGAAGCTGCCCAGCGTCCACGCGATGTCGCGCGTCAGCTTGTGCGATCGCCAACGCTCGGCCGCCCGACTCAGCAACGACACCTTGTGAAGCCCCCGCCCGACCCTTGCACGCGCCTCACTCGGGCAGCGCCGGCCGCCGCACGTCCCGATGTCTCAACGGCGGGTTCAGGTGCTTGTTCTCCTCGTAGTCGAACCACATCGCGAAGAACAGCGAGTTGAAGCCCAGCGAGAAGGAGAACAGCCAGGAAAGGAACGTGATCTCGGGCACCGAACCCTGGATCGCCCACAGCACGAGCAGCCGGATGAACAGCACCGCGCTCAGCGCGAGCCCGAAGAAGCCGAACGCGTAGAAGAACACCAGCGGATGGAAGTTGCGGATGATGTACTTCTCCTTCAACCGCCAGAAGAAGAGCCGCACCAGCAACGAGCCGATCGTGAACACCACCTTGCGCACGCGGATGCCGGACTTCTCGCCCACGTTGTAGACGGGCTCGATGGGCACGTCGACGACGCGCATGCCCGCCACGTTCAGCTTCACCAGCAGGTCGTTCGGCTGCCCGTAGCGCTTGTACATGGCATCCCAGTCGATGGCCTTCAGCGCCGCGCGGTTGATGGCCGTGTAGCCCGTCTGCGAGTCGGCCACGTGCCAGTAGCCCGAGGCGATCTTCGTGAAGAGCGAGAGGGCCGAGTTGCCGAAGAAGCGGATCTTCGGGATCTTGCGGAAGGCCTCGCCGGTGACCAGTCGGTTGCCCTTGGTGTAGTCGGCCGTGTCGTCGACCACCGGGTCGAGGATGGCCGGGAGGTCGGCGGGGTCCATCTGCCCGTCGCCCGCCATCACCACGGCGACGTCGTAGTCGTTGTCGCGCGCGAACTTGTAGCCGCTGGCGATGGCGCCACCGACGCCCTGGTTCACCTCGTGCTCGATCAGGTGGACCATGCCCGAGGCATGTCGGGGATGGCTGCGCACGACATCGGAGGTCCGGTCACGGCTCTTGTCGTTGACGATGACGATCGTGTCGACGAACGACGGCATCGTCTCGATCACCCGGGCGATCTGCGTTTCTTCGTTGTACGCGGGCACGACGACCGCGATGCGTTGGTTTCGGTACATGCGGGTTCCGGAAGCTTCGATCAGGGGCCGGCGCAGGCAACCTGCAGCGGCCAGGCGCCGCCTCAGTGGGCGATCACCACGCGGTCGCCCTGCAACAGGTAGCGATCGCCGGTGTGGGGACAGACGGCCTCCGCCTCGCCGCGCAGGGGCAGCGGCAGGCGCTCGCCGTGGCGGCTCATCCAGCCGGCCTGCCGGGCGGGGACACCCAGCATGAGCGCGAACGGCGGAACGTCCCGGTTGACGACCGCACCGGCACCGACGAACGCGTACTCGCCCACCGTGATGCCGCAGACGATCGTGCAGTTCGCCCCCAGCGTCGCGCCCCGCTTCACGAGCGTGCGCCGGTACTCGTCCTTGCGCGAAACGGCCGAACGAGGGTTGTAGACGTTCGTGAAGACCATGCTCGGCCCGCAGAAGACATCGTCCTCGAGCGTCACCGCGTCGTAGATGGAGACATTGTTCTGGATCTTGACGTTGTCGCCGATCACCACGTCGTTGCCGACGAAGACGTTCTGCCCGAACGAGCAGCCGCGCCCGATGCGCGCCTTGGCACAGATGTGCACGAAGTGCCAGACCCGGCAGCCTTCGCCGAGCTGCGCCCCGTCATCGACGATGGCGCTCGGGTGGATCGTGGTCGCAGCCAAGGTGGGTGGCCGGGGCGATCAGTACGCCAGCGGCAGGTTGATGCGCTTGCCGTCCCGCGCCGAGAGATACATCGCGATCAGCAGCTCCAGCGACTTCAACCCTTCGCGGCCGTCGGTCTCCGGCTCGGCCTCGCCGCGCATCACCCGGATCACGTTGTCGTAGTACAGCGGATGCCCGAACCCGTAGACCGAGGTGGTCTGATAGCTGGCGTCGCGGATCTCCGCGTCGAGCTCGTGCGGCTCGTCGAACTCCCAGTGCTTGATCTCGTTGACGGCCACCCCGCCCACGCGGGCCGAGCCGCGTTCGCCGAGGATCGTGATCGATCCTTCGAAGTTCTTCGGGTAGGTCAGCATCGTCACGTTGATGCTCCCCATCGCCCCGTTGCGCCACTTCAGCGCCGCGACGCCGGTGTCCTCGACCTCGATGTTGCGCGCCAGCGTCCCCGTGTAGGCCATGACGCTCTCCACCGGACCGATCAGCCAGTCGAGCAGGTCGACGTAGTGGCTGGCCTGGTTCATGAAGGCTCCGCCATCGAACTCCCAGGTGCCTCGCCAGGCGGCGCTGTCGTAGTAGGACTGCGGCCGCGTCCAGAAGACGTTCACGTTCACCATGTAGATGCGACCGAAGCGGTTGAGCTCCATGCACCGCTTCAGCAGCTGCAGCGTCCGGTTGCGCCGGTTCTGCTTCACGACGAAGAGGCGCACGCCCGCCTCGTCGCAGGCACGCACCATCGCCAGCCCGTCGGCCCAGCGCGTGGCCATCGGCTTCTCGGTCATCACGTCGATGCCTGCTGCGGCCACTTCGCTGGCCTGCTGGGAATGCAGGCCGCTGGGCGTGGTCAGCACCACGCAATCGGCCTTCACACCCTCGAGCAGCGCCGCGAGGTTGGGGAAGCCGCGGGCGCCCGTACGCTGCACGGCGGCGGCAAGCGCCTGCGGGTCCGTGTCGCAGACGCCCACCAGTTCGGCGCGCTCGGAGTGCTTGGTGATGGACTCGAAGTGGTTGGCGGCGATGCGGCCGCAGCCGACCAGCGCAAAGCGCACCTTGCGGTCCTTGATGGGTGTACGGTGAGGATGCACTGCGAGGTTCCCCCGGGAGGTTCCCGTCTGTGGCTTGCGGGCTCGTTCGTCGCCGATTCCTGCGACCGACCGATGCCTGCAACGCCGCCCGCCTGGGCAGCGCGCTGCCCGGCCGCCGCCTATCGGCAACCGAGCATTCTATTCCTCGGCGGCAACCGCCCGCCGGCTCAGGCGGGCGCGCAGGCCCCCACGGCCTCCGTCAGCGCCTGCACGACACGGTCCTGGTCGGCCTCGGAGAGGTCGGCGCTCATCGGCAGGCTCATCACCCGTGCCGCCTCGCGGTCGCTCACCACGCAGGGGTCGCTGCCCGCGTAGGCGGCGTAGGCCGGCTGGCGATGGAGCGGCTTGGGGTAGTGCACCGCGGTCGGCACGCCCGCCGCCTGCAGCGCGGCCTGCACGGCCGCGCGCTCGGCCACCTTCACCGTGTACTGGGCGTAGACCGAGTTGCGGTCGCCGCGCACGGCCACGCGCTCGACGCCGGGCACGCCCGCCAGCAGCCGCTCGTAGCGGGCGCCGATGGCCGCGCGACGCTCGAGCTCCCAATCGAACCGTTCGAGCTTGCCCAGCAGCACCGCGGCCTGGATCGTGTCGAGGCGGCCGCCGACGCCGAGCCGCGTGTGCGTGTAGCGCGCACTCTGCCCGTGCACCCGGATCTCGCGCGCCGCCTGGGCGAGGCGGTCGTCGTCGGTGAACAGCGCGCCGCCATCGCCGTAGCACCCGAGCGGCTTGCTCGGGAAGAAGCTCGTCGCACCGAAGGTCGACAACGCGCAGGAACGCCGGCCCTTGTAGACGGCCCCGAAGCTCTGCGCCGCGTCCTCGATCACCGCGAGGCCATGGCGAGCGGCGACGGCGTTGATCTCGTCCATGTCGGCCACCTGGCCGTACAGGCTCACCGGCATGATCGCTCGCGTGCGGGGCGTGACGAGCGCCTCGATGCGGCCGGCGTCGATGTTGCACGTGTCGGCCTCGATGTCGGCGAAGACCGGGCGGCCGCCGGCCAGCACGATCATCTCCGCCGTCGCGGCGAACGTGAAGGGCGTCGTGATGACCTCTTCGCCCGCCTTCAGGTCGAGGGCCATCAGCGCGATCAGCAGGGCTTCCGTGCCGCTGGCCACGGTGACGCAATGGCGGCTGCCGGTGAAGCGGGCCAGCGCCTCCTCGAGTTCCTTCACCTCCGGGCCGAGGATGTACTGGCCGTGGTCGAGCACGCGCTGGATCCGCGCATCGATGCTCGTCTTGAGCGCCGCGTACTGCGACTTCAGGTCGATGAATTGCATGGAGGGCTTCGCGGACAGGCAAGGCGCCGCGGCAGAGGGAGCGACACCTGCATTCTAGGTCGCGGCATCGCCCCGGACGGCGCGACCATACACTGCCGGCAAGTCGGGGTGGGGAGGAGGCGAGCCGGGCCATGCATGCGCTTGCGGGGGGACAGTGCGGCCGGTCCGGGCGGCGTTTCCGGGGTTGGATCCTGGTGCTGGCGGCGCTCGTCTGCGGCTCGTGCAGCGACCCCTCCCCTCGGGAAGGAGAGGACCCTCGCATCGAGGCGGCGGCGTCCGAGCTCCACGTCACGCTGCCCGCCGCACGACCCGGCTTCGGGACCACCGACTATCCGGGCCACGCCGAAGGTGACGTGCCGAAGGCCTACGCCATGGTCCTGCTCGCGGAGCTGGACCGCCTGGGCAGCGACTGGCGCGGCGGACAGGAGAACCTCGCACGGGTCGCCGGCCGTTGGCTGCTCGACAACGCCGACACCAATCGCGACGGCGTCGTCGGTTGGGGCCTGCCGGTCGCCTGGGACGCGTACGACGACGGCTCCGTCAACCCGGCCGACACCGAATACACGATCACGACCGCGATCGTGATCGACGCGCTGATGAGCTGGGCCGAGCGAGACGCCCAGGCTCCGGCCGAGCGCATTCGGGAGGCCGTGCAAGCCGCCATCGCGCCGTATCTCGATTCGGCAATGCAGTCGCCATCGGGCATGGCCCCCTACTCGCTCACCGTCGCCGACCGACGCTACGACACCTTCAATCCGGCCGCCTACCTGGCCGGACAGGTCCAACGGGCAAGCCTTCAGGTCACCGAGCGCCGGCTGCGAGCCCGCTACGCCGCGGCGGCCGACGCCACGATGCGGGCATTGCTCCGGCACAAGCGGGTGGCTGCCACCAGCGGACACTGGTACTGGAACTATTCGATCCAGCAGAACCTGCCCAACGACCTGCCACATGCCGGCTACGTCATCGCCGGCATTCGCGCCTACATCGAGCACGGGGGTCGCCTGGCCGACGAGTTCGACTGGTATGCGGTCCTGAACCACCTGCACGACTTCCGCGGCGACGGTGGGGCCGTTCGTGCCTTCCCGGCGTTTCTTCCGGGGCTCAGAGTCGCCGCTCGCTCGTACGACCTCGGGTTCGCGCTCTACCTGGCCTGCACCGAGACCACCCTCGATGCCCTCGCGCCCTGGCTGCTGGATGCCTTGCCGAGATACCGCACGCCTCAGGCGCGCTACCTCAAGTACCCCGCAGGCACTTCGTCGACGCCCGGTCTCGTCGTCAACGAGTACGAGGCCTACCTCTACCGCGGCGTGACCTCGTGCGCCGTTCGCTGGCGCGAACGCGCCCAGGCGGCGCGCGTCAAGCAGGCCGCGCCGCCGCTGCGCGCGGCAACCGACACCGCATCGTTCGCACAGAAGCTGCTGATGCCGCAGCGCCCCGGTGCGACAAGCGCGGCGGACGCCGGCCCGCCCACCGGCGTCGTGCCCTTGCTGCCGGGACGCGCCGGGCTTGTCAGCTTCGACGCCGCAAGGCGCGCCACCGTGTCGCTGGCCGACGATGCGGAGATCAGGCTGCCGGCGGCCGGGGTTCCGGTCCGCATGTTCGAGGCGCCGTCGTCCACGCTCATCTTCCTGCGCCGGCATCCGGACGATGCGCTGCTCCTCCTGCGCTACGAGCGTGGCCGGCTCACCTGTTCGCTGGAGGTGCCCCCACCCTTCGGCGCCACCGTGGCGCCCGCGATGCCGGCGTTGCGTGCGGCTGCGCTGCGCGCCGGCCGGCTGCACGCGATCGTCTACGACAACGTCGACCAGGCCAACTGGTACCGGGCCTGGGATGTTCCTGCGCGCGGCTGCCCGGTCCCTGCTCCGTCGAGCCCCGCGTCGCGCCTGCCGTCGCTGGAGGAACCTGCCGGCTCGACCTACGAGATGGTGCCCGCGCTGCACTTCCACGACCAGGGCGGGCGCCTCTGGCTGGCCGGCGGCAACATGCATCTCGAGATCGATGCGGAGGGTCCGGGTGCGGTGCAACGCGTCCCGGGCTGCCGGCACATCGTGGAGACCGCCGCAACGCCGGGCGGGCTGGCCCACCTGTGCGTCTCCACCCCGCCCGACGGCGAGACGCAGCGACGCCGGCTGGTCGTGGTTGCGCCCGAGGGCGTCGAGGTGCCCGCCGTCGATCCGGCCCGGGGCGTGCCCCACCGGCTGCAGTGGTCCCTGGGCGCCCTGCGCATCGACCATGCCGCCAGTCCGGCCCAGCTGCGCCGCCTGCTCAGGGACGACCTCGCACGGACGGGGCCGGGCGGCTGGATGGAGTTCGGCATCAACAACGAGGAAGGTCGGATTCCCTGGGCGCAGGTCTACTACCTCGAAGGCCTGCTCGACATCGCCAGCCTGGCCCGGCGCGACGCGCAACTGCTGCGGCTGTACGGGCCACTGCTGGCCGAGCTGCGGCAGCGGCTGGATCTCGAGATGCAATGGCTGGACGACCACATCGCCGCGGGCCGCCATCGCACGCGGGCCTTCACGGTCGATCGCAGCCGTGCGCTGTTCGCCGTGCAGACGGCCCGCATGCTCGTCACGCTGCACCGCTACCGGACCGAGATCCCGGATCCGCGACCGTTGTCGAGCTACGAGACTCTTCGCCGCGCCGTGCAGGGCCTGCAGGATCACATCGACGTGCTGGCCAGCGAGGGCGAGGAGGCGCGCTGGATCGCGACAGGGCGCCGCCACCTGCGCTGGCCCAGGGGAAGCGCCTTCAAGTTCGACGGCATGCCGGTGCCCTTCAACCACCAGAACGAGTGGGCGCACGCGGTGCTGGCGACCGCCGATGCGCGCACGCCTGCCGAATCGCTGGCCGCGGCGCGGGACGTGCTCGCGCACTTCGTGGATCGCATCGCGCCGAACGGCGCCCTGCCGCGCAGCGGCCAGTGGGACTACTGGTGGGGACGCGCCTACGACGGCTGGCAGGAGCCGGACCGGTACTCCGTGAACACACCGCGTTTCCGCGGTGATCGCATCAAGGCGTGGATCTCCTTTCGCACGATCGACGCGCTGGCGCTGCTCGAGCACGCTTCGCTGGTCGGTGGGGCGATGTGGCGCGAGAGCGCCGGCTCGGTGGCCGATCTCGCCGAGCGCGGTCTGGTCTATCCCTTTGCCAACCGCGGCCTGGTGGGGCACGCGGAGGCCGGCACCGCGGAGGCACAGGCGCTGCACCTCGGCCGAGGGGTCGCCACCGAGTACGCGAGGGTCAGCTCGCCTTGGGAGCTGTCCAACGCCGCGTGGTGCCTGGCGCGCTTCGCCCTGGATGCGCGCCCGGACATGCCCGCCGCGGCCCGCTAGCTGGGCCGGGCGCGGCGCCCTGCCCGCCTACACTTGACGGGCCTCCGAACGCTCCCCTGCCATGTCCGACGACAACCAACTCATCGCCGAACGCCGCGAGAAGCTCGCCGCGCTGCGCCGCCAGGGCATCGCCTTCCCCAACGACTACAAGCCCCGGCATCAGGCCGCCGACCTGCACCATCGCCATGGCCAGGTGCCCAACGAGGAGCTCGAGCCGCAGGCGATCGCCGTCAGCGTGGGCGGGCGCATGATGCTCAAGCGGGTGATGGGCAAGGCCTGCTTCGCGACGCTGCAGGACGGCACCGGCCGCATCCAGCTCTACGTGACGCAGGACGCCGTCGGTGCCGAGGCACTGGCCGCGTTCAAGCACTGGGACCTCGGCGACATCCTCGGCTGCGAGGGCACGCTCTTCCGCACCAAGACCGGCGAGCTCTCGGTGAAGGCGACGAAGGTGCGCCTCGTCACCAAGAGCCTGCGGCCGCTCCCGGACAAGTTCCACGGCATGACCGACCAGGAGCAGAAGTACCGGCAGCGCTACGTCGACCTGATGACCGACGAGGCGGCGCGCGCCCGCTTCGTGGCGCGCAGCAAGGCCGTGGCCTCGATCAGGAACTTCATGGTCGAGCACGCCTTCCTCGAGGTGGAGACGCCGATGCTCCACCCCATCCCCGGCGGCGCGAACGCGCGGCCGTTCGTCACCCACCACAACGCGCTCGACCAGGAGATGTTCCTGCGCATCGCGCCGGAGCTGTACCTCAAGCGCCTGCTCGTGGGCGGCTTCGAGCGCGTGTTCGAGATCAACCGCAACTTCCGCAACGAGGGGCTTTCGGTCCGCCACAACCCCGAGTTCACGATGATGGAGTTCTACGCGGCGTGGTGGAACCACCACGACCTGATGGACTTCACGGAGCAGCTGCTGCGCCACGCCGCGCGCTCGGCCACCGGATCGGCGGTGGTCCGGTACGCCGGGCGCGAGGTGAACCTCGAGGAGCCTTTCGCGCGCCTCACCGTGCGCGACGCGCTGGTCGTGCATGCCGGGCTGAGCGCCGCCGAGGCGGGAGACGCCGCGGTGCTGCACGCGCGCCTCAAGTCGCTGGGCGAGGAGCCGCCGGCGCACTGGACGCTCGCCGAGCTGCAGTTCGGGCTCTTCGAGGCCGTGGTCGAGGAGAAGCTCTGGCAGCCGACCTACATCGTCGACTACCCGGTCGAGGTGTCGCCGCTGGCGCGCGCCTCGGACAAGGACCCGACCGTCACCGAGCGCTTCGAGCTCTTCATCACCGGCCGCGAGATGGCCAACGGGTTCTCGGAGCTGAACGACGCCGAGGATCAGGCGGCGCGCTTTGCCGCGCAGGCCGCCAACAAGGAGGCGGGCGACGAGGAGGCGATGTACTACGACGCCGACTTCATCCGCGCCCTCGAGTACGGCATGCCGCCGGCGGGCGGCTGCGGCGTCGGCATCGACCGGCTGGTGATGCTGCTCACCGACAGCCCCAGCATCCGCGACGTGATCCTCTTTCCGGCCCTGCGCCGCGAGGCGGGCGAGCTGCCGCCGCCTCGCGGCGGTGACGCGCCGGCGCCGCAGGCCTGAGCATGACCCGCGCCCGCCTCGAGTCGCTGTCCGCGATCGAGGCGGCGCTGTGGCGCGAGCTGGCCGCCGCCGCGCAGCGGCCGCAGCACGGCTGGCGCCGCATGGTGCTGGCGACCCGCGCCGGCGAGGTGGCCGACGCACGCACCCTCGTGCTGCGCGAGCTCGACGCCGAGGAACGCACGCTGCTCTTCTACACGGACGCGCGCAGTGCCAAGGTGCTGCAGATCGCCGAGCACCCCGCAGGCACGCTGGTGGCCTGGTGCGCCGCGCTGTCGTGGCAGTTGCGCTTGCGAGCGCGGCTGGAGGTGCAGACCGAGGGGCTCGCCGTGTCGTCGCGCTGGGCGCGGCTGGCGCTCACCCCGTCCGCCCAGGACTACCTGGCTCCGGCGCCTCCGGGCACCCCGCTGGATCCGGGTTTCGTGCCGCTGCCGGCCGGGCGCACCCACTTTGCGCTGCTGGGCGCGCGCATCGAGTCGATCGATTGGCTGGAACTCGGGGAGCGCGTGCACCGGCGCGCGTCCTTCGACGCGGCCGGTGCACGCTGGCTGGTGCCCTGAGGGCACGGGGCCCGCTCTGCGCTCGCGAAGCTCGCGGCTGCCGTCACGCGACGGGCAGGCGGGGCCGGGGTCCGATCAGCGGATCAGCGCGAGGCGACGATGCGCTCGGCCACGGCGCGACCGGGCTGCATGCGTGCCAGGGCGAACGAACCGCTGTCCTCGCCGAACCAGACGCTGTCCTCACCGGCCTTGTTGGCCGCCACGGCCTCGGCGTGGACGTCGGCGCGGCTGCGCACCGACTTCATCGCGGCCATGTGGTTGTACGTGGTGGACCAGACCTTGGTCGAACCGTCGGCACGCGCCTGGAACAGTTCGGCCTGGACCTGGTCGCGCGTCTTGGTCTGCGTGAAGGCCACCGTCGCCGAGTTGTCCGGGGTCGGGCTTTCGGCGTGCGCGGTCACCGCGGCGGCGAGAGAGAGCAGCGCGACGGCGGGGTAGACGAGGGACTTGAGCGTGTACATGAAGGGCTCCTGTTGGGTTGCTGGCATCCGATGAATGAAGGAGGGAAGGAGCTGCGATCGGTGGATGCCCGACCGGCGCTGTCCATGCCCTGCAGTGTGCGGATGCGGCCGCCGACGAAAAATCGGGCGCTGCTCAACGCAGCATTCGCGGCAGCGAAAGAATTTCAGCTGCAACGGCACGCGCAGCCGCTTGCCGCGAGCTGCCTCGTGCCTCGCAGCGAAAACCCCCGGGAGCCCGGCGGCGGCGTGCTCGCCGCGGCGCGATCAGCTACCGATGAAACGCGGCGCGCGCTTCTCGAGGAAGGCGGCCATGCCTTCCTTCTGGTCGGCGGTGGCGAACAGCGAGTGGAACACGCGCCGCTCGTAGTCGACGCCGTCGCTGAGCCCGCCCTCGAAGGCCTTGTTCACGCAGGCCTTGGCCAGCGCGACGCTCGGCCCCGACAGGACATTGATCGCCTCGGCCGCCGCCAGCGCCTCGTCGAGCAGCCGGTCGGCGGGCACCACCCTCGAAACGAGCCCGGCGCGCTCGGCCTCGGCCGCGTCCATCATGCGCGCGGTGAGGACCATGTCCATCGCCTTGCTCTTGCCCACCGCGCGCGGCAGCCGCTGCGTGCCGCCGGCGCCGGGCAGGATGCCGATCTTGATCTCCGGCTGGCCGAACTTCGCCGTCTCGGCGGCGATGATGAAGTCGCACATCATCGCGAGCTCGCAGCCGCCGCCGAGCGCGAAGCCCGCGACGGCCGCGATGACGGGCTTGCGCACCTGGCGGATCGTCTCCCAGTTGCGCGTGATGAAGGGCTCGGCCAGCGCCTCGGCGTAGGTCTTCTTCGCCATCGCGGCGATGTCTGCGCCAGCGGCAAACGCCTTCTCGTTGCCCGTGATGACGATGCAGCCGATCGCGTCGTCGGCATCGGCCGCCAGGAGCGCGGCGCCGAGCTGGTCCATCAGCTCGCTGTTCAGCGCGTTCAGCTGCTTGGGGCGGTTCAGCCGCATCAGCGCGGTGCCGCGCGCACCCTCGCCGCGCCGTTCGACCAGGACCAGGGGCTCGCTCATCGTCGTCGTCCTCGCGGTGGGAATGCGCAAATTATCGTCGTGGAGAACCCGGTCGCCGGCGAACCGCCGGGCACCGGCGTAAGCTCACGCAGCGTGCCGCAAGGCCCTGCCCAGCCATGCCGATCATCTATCGCAAGACCGCCCGCGGCCTCGCCGAGGTCGAGACACGCGTCTACAAGCTCTCGCCTCGGCTGCGCAGCGTGCTCATCATGATCGACGGCAAGCGCAGCGACGTGGAGATCCTGCAGCTGCTGCCCCAGGCCGCCGACGCCCTGGCGGCGCTGGTGCAGGAGGACTTCATCGCGGAGTACACGCGCACGGCCTTCGTGCCGGCGGGAGCGGCGGGCGGTTCCTCGACGGCACCGGCGTCGGCACCACCAGCGGCGCCCGCAGCCACCGAGGCCGCCGAGCGCACGATCATTCGCGGCCACCAGCCCACCTTCGAGGCGATGCGCCGCGACCTGCTGGGCGCGTTCACGGAACGCCTGGGGCCGGCCGGCGAAGGCATGGCCGTGCGCCTCGCCCGTGCCCGCAACGAGACCGAGTTCCGCGCCCTGCTTCCGGGAGCGGTGCAGCTGATCTCCACGCTGCAGGGGCGCGAGTCGGCCGACGCCTTCATGGCCCGCATCAACGCCTGGTGAGCGCGGCCGCGGCCGCATCGGTCGTCAACGCGGGCTGAGTGCCTGCTGCGGCAGGCGTTCCAGGCTCAGGTCGACGTAGGTCTGCTCGTCCTGGCGGATCAGGATTCGCACCGGCAGGTTCTGCAGCGTGGGCGCCACCCAGAACTCGGCCACGAGGTCGCCGCCGCCGCGGCCGGCCAGGCGCGGCGGCAGGCGCGGGCGCACGTGCACCGCGTCGATGGCACCGACCGGCGTCTCCAGCGTCGCCGGGCCGAGCACCTCGTAGGTCCAGACCTCCACGTGCCTCGGCAGGGCCAGGGGCACCTCCAGCTTCGAGCCGGCCTGCAGCCGCTCCGGCTGCATGGTGAACAGCCAGGTCATCTGCACGAACTGGCTGGCGCTGTCCTGGACGCCCGGCGGGCGCGGGAACTGACGGCCGCTGGGCAGAAGCACCCGGTCGGCGTCGAGCGCGATCGACAGCTGCCGCGGCGGGCGGAACGCGACCCGCGTCTCCTCCTCGTAGCGGCGCGGCTCCAGGCCATCGGCGGTCACGAGCCCGTCGCTCAGGAGCTGCCGCGTCACCAGCGGCGCGAACGGCGGCCCGATGCCGACCTCCAGCGCCACCTGGTATCGCTGCCCGGCCAGGCGCCACTCGACCCGCGCCTGGCCCTCGACCGGGCCGCGGTAGTTGCCGGTGAGCCGATAGGACAGCCGTGTCGAGGGCGGCCACTCGAACGCGGCGGCCGGGGCCGACGCGGCCGCCTGGGCCGCCGGCGCCGACGCCGCGGAACCCTCGGTCGCCGGCTCGACGCTCGCGCGCAGCTCGGCAGGTTCCGGCGCGCGCGCCACCTCCGGCAGCACGTCCTCGATCGTCGACAGGCCCTCGCGGAGGTCCGCGTCGACCGACATCGGTCGGGCATCGCCGGCCGCCGACGCGGGCCGCGAGGCCGGCCGCGCACGCAGCACGCGGGTCGCGACCGCCGGCGGCGCGGCCGGCTGGAGGTCGCGCACGAAGGCGACCTCGATGCGGGGCGGCGCCTGCCGCTCCTCGCCGAGCCCGACACGGTCGGCCGGCCACAGCGAGGCGAGCAGCAGGTGCGCCGCCGCCACGGGAAGGGCGAGCAGCCAGGGCCCGAGAACGGAACGGGGCCCGCGCGCGGGCGCAGGCCGGGGGGGCGACAGTGTCGTCGCGCTCAGAGCCTGCCGGTCAGGACTTGCGCGAGGCCTGCGCGAGCAGCCGCTCGAGCTGCTCTCCCGGGATGGCGCCGGGCTTGCGCGTGCCGTCCTCGAAGAGAACTGCCGGTGTGCCGTTGATGCGGTGCTTGCGACCGAACTCGAGGTTGCGCTCGATCGCTGCGACATCGCACCCGGCCTTGGCCGGGTCCGGCACCACCCCGTCGAGCATCCAGGCACGCCAGGCCTTCGCCCCGTCCTTGGCGCACCAGATCGCGCGCGACTTGGCCGTCGAGTCGGGGCCGAGGATCGGCAGCAGGAAGGTGTAGACGGTCACGTCCTTGATCGCCGCGAGGTCGCGCTCGAAGCGCTTGCAGTAGCCGCAGTTGGGATCGACGAACACCGCCACCTTGCGCGTGCCGCTGCCCTGCCTGATGACGAGGGCGTCCTTCAGTGGCAGTTGCGAGAAGTCGATCGCGAGCAGCTTCTCCATGCGCTGCTCGGTCAGGTCGGTGCGGGTCTTCGTGTCGATGATCGAGCCCTGCACGATGACGTGGTCGCCCGTCGCGTCGGCGTAGAGGATCTCGGTGCCGTTGTACCGGACCTCGTACAGGCCGGCGATCGGCGAGCGCAGGATCTCGTCGATGGGCGGCATCTTCGGGATGCGTTCGGTCAGCGCCTTGCGGATGGCGGCCTGGATGGCCGGCTCGACGGCGCCGCCGGCCTGGGCCGCAGCCTCGGGCGCCGCACCGCGGGCCGGCTTGTCCTTCGGCTCGGAAGCGCCTCCACAGGCGGCCGCGAAGACGGCGATGGCCAGGGCGACGGTGAAGCGCGGGGCGGTCATGATGGGGTTCCTTGCATCGGCGGGGCCTGCGCCCCGGTGGCACCTAGCGGCCGAGGGCCGCCAGGGTGAGCGCACGCTTGACGGGCGGCAGTTGGTTGACCCAGGCGAGGCCCCGGTTGCGCAGCGCCTTGACCCAGGGCGAAGGATGCGCGAAGAGATGCAGCAGCCCGTCGGTCACCCAGCCCATGGCCAGGGTGTCGCCGGCCCGCTCGCGCGCATGGCGGGCCAGCAGCCGCTCGTCACCGACGCTGCGCCAGGGCTCGCGCTCGGCCAGGATGCGGGCGATGCAGGCCACGTCGGCGAGGCCCAGGTTCAGGCCCTGGCCGGCGAGCGGGTGCACGACGTGCGCGGCGTCGCCCAGCAGCAGCCAGCCCGGGCCATAGGTCGGCTCGGCACGGGCGATCGACAGCGGCCAGGCGGCACGCTCGCTGCGAAGGCGCAGCTCACCGGCGGTGCCGCCGGTGGCCTGCGCGAGCTCGGCCTCGAAGGCCTCGTCGGCCAGCGCGAGCAGTTGCGTCGCCCGCTCGGCCGGCACCGACCACACCAGCGCCAGGCCGTGGTCCGGCCGCGGCTGGTCCAGCGGCAGCAGCGCGAGCACGTCGGGTGCCCGGAACCACTGCCGCGCCAGCCCGGCATGCGCGAGCGTGGTTTCGAGGCGGGCCGCGATCGCCGTGTGCCCGTAGGCGTGGCGCACCACGCGCGACCCGAGCGCGGCCCGGGTGCTGGAGTCCTTGCCTTCGCAAAGCAGCGTGAGCGCAGCGGCGACCGGCGCGGCAATGCGTTCGATGTGCGGCGCGAAACGTACGGCCTGGCGCAGCGCGGCGTCGAGCGCCGCCGCATCGACGATCCAGGCCAGCTCGGACAGCGCCGAGCCCCAGGCCGAGAACTCGAGTGCGGAGTTGCCGTCGTCGCCTTCGATGCGCATGTCGTGCACCTGCGTCCGCGCCGACGGCGCGATGGCCTCCCAGACCTTGAGCGACGACAGCAGTTCGACCGAGGCGCGGTTCAGCGCATAGGCCCGCACGTCGGGCCGGCGGGTGGCGCCGTTCCCGCCCGGCGCCGCCTCGGCGTCGAACGGGCCCAGCAACGCCACGCGCAGCCCCTGGCGGGCCAGCGCAAGCGCCGCGGCGAGGCCGACCGCGCCGGTGCCCCGCACGAGGACCTCGGGCGCGAGCGCGACGGCGGTGGATGAAGGCATCGGGGCATTGTAGGGAGCGCCCTGCTGGCGAGCCGGGCAGGCACAATCCCGCCCCTCACGAGTACCGGCGCTCTGCCAGATCGTTCCTCTTTCGTTCGGGATCCGCCTTGTCCGACCTCGCCTGCCGCATCGCCAGCCTGCACGTCCACCCGGTCAAGTCGTTCGGGGGCGCCTCCGTCCCCGAGACCCTGCTCATCGAGACCGGCCTCGAGTTCGATCGCGCCTGGATGGTCGTCGACGAGCACGGCGAGATGGTCACGCAGCGGGAGATGCCGCGCATGGCGCTGGTGCGGCCGCAGTTCCGCGCCGACGACCTGGTGCTGCGCGCGCCGGGGATGCTCGCGCTGCACCTGCGCCTGGACGCGGTGGAAGCGCCGACGCGGGCGCGCGTCTGGGACGACGAGGTCCGCGCCTACGACATGGGTGCGCTGGCCGCGCAGTGGATCAGCGACTTCCTCGGGGCGAAGCTGCGCCTCGTGCGGTTCGACCCCGAGCACAAGCGGCTGGCCGACCGTCGATGGACCGGCGAGGTGGAAGCGGAGACGGCCTTCTCCGACGCCTATCCGCTGCTGGTCGCCAGCCTGGCGTCTCTCGCCGACCTGAACGAACGGCTGGCGGCGCGCGGCGCGAGCGCGGTGGGCATCGATCGCTTCCGGCCCAATCTGGTCCTCGACGGGCTGGCCGCGTTCGAGGAAGACCACATCGACGAGCTGACCATCGACACCGGCGCGGGTGCCGTGCGCCTGCGCCTGGTCAAGCCGTGCGTCCGCTGCACCATCCCGGATGTCGATCCGGCGACGGGCGAACGCGGCACGGCCGTCGGCGACACGCTCGCGACCTTCCGTGCCGATGCGCGCATGAAGGGCGCACTGACCTTCGGCATGAACGCGATCGTGCTCGAGGGAATCGAGCAGGTCCTGCGCGTCGGGCAGGACGTGCGCGCCCGCCTGAAGTTCTAGTTCCGCCGAGCCTCCCGCCGGGCCACCGCCGGGCCGCCCGCTGCCCCGGTCGGCCGACCGCCCGCAGGGCGCCGGACCCGGCGCCGCGCCGGCGCCTCTGGGACAATCGCGGCCCCGGGCCCCGGGCCCCCTGCCACGCCCCTGCGGGCGCCCTTGCTTCCATGAGCCTCAAATGCGGCATCGTCGGCCTGCCCAATGTCGGCAAGTCGACGCTCTTCAATGCCCTCACCAAGGCCGGCATCGCGGCCGAGAACTACCCCTTCTGCACGATCGAGCCCAACGTGGGCATCGTCGAGCTGCCCGACCCCCGCCTGGCGCAGCTGGCCGCGCTGGTCAAGCCCGAGCGCATCGTGCCGGCGATCGTGGAGTTCGTCGACATCGCCGGCCTCGTGGCCGGCGCCAGCCAGGGCGAGGGCCTGGGCAACCAGTTCCTCAGCCACATCCGCGAGACCGACGCCATCGTCAATGTCGTGCGCTGCTTCGAGGACGACAACGTCGTGCACGTGGCCGGCCGCGTCGACCCGATCGCCGACATCGAGGTCATCCAGACCGAGCTGTGCCTGGCCGACATGGCCACGGTCGAGAAGAGCCTCGCGCGCTGGACCAAGCAGGCGAGGGCCGGCGGCGACAAGGAGGCGCAGCGCCTCGTCGACGTGCTGAAGAAGTGCGAGGCCGCGCTCAACGAGACGAAGCCGGTGCGCAGCATCGACTTCAGCAAGGAGGAGCTGGCAGTGCTCAAGCCGCTGTGCCTGATCACCGCCAAGCCCGCGATGTTCGTCGGCAACGTCAGCGAGACCGGCTTCGAGAACAACCCGCTGCTCGACCGCCTGCGCGAGTACGCGAAGGGCCATGCCGATGCGCCGGTGGTGGCCATCTGCGCCAAGACCGAGGCCGAGCTGGCCGACATGGGCGACGAGGATCGTGCCCTCTTCCTCGCCGAGATGGGGCAGAGCGAGCCCGGCCTGAACCGCCTCATCCGCGCCGCCTTCAGGCTGCTGGGCCTGCAGACCTACTTCACCGCCGGCGTCAAGGAGGTGCGCGCGTGGACCATCCATGTCGGCGACACCGCGCCGCAGGCCGCCGGCGTCATCCACACCGACTTCGAGCGCGGATTCATCCGCGCCCAGACCATCTCCTACGACGACTTCGTGGCCTACGGCGGCGAGCAGGGCGCCAAGGATGCCGGGAAGATGCGCGCCGAGGGCAAGGAGTACGTGGTGAAGGACGGCGACGTGATGAACTTCCTCTTCAACGTCTGAGACCCGCACCTCGCGCGGCGCCACCGGAGGCCTTGGCGGTCGCAGCGCGCGGGGCGGGCATGGAAGCAGCGGAGTGAAGGACCGGAGCGGCATCGCGCGGGCAGGCTGGCGCCCCGCCGGCTCGGCCCTGGCGAGCGCGATGGCCTACGCGGTGGTCGGCTGGGTGGCGCTGATGCTGGCCGGGCCGCCGGGCTATGCAGCGCCGCTGTACCCCCCGGCGGGCATCGCGCTCGCCACGGTGCTCACCTGGGGCCGGCCGGCCGTGCTGGGGGTGCTGGCCGGGGCCTTTGCGGTGAACGCCAGCCTCGGCCTGCTGCGCGGACAGTCCGGGCTGGCACTGGTGGCGCTGCCCTTCGTCATCGGGCTGGGCGCGGCGGCGCAGGCCTGGCTCGGCGCCGCGCTGGTGCGGCGCTTCGTCGGCAAGCCGCTGCTTCTGAACGAGCCTCGCGACATCGCCTTCGCCGGCGCCCTGGGCGCGGGGGTGGCCTGCATCACCAGCCCCACCGTGGCGACGTTGGCGCTGTGGTCCGCGGGTGCGGTGGCACCGGAGAAGGTGCCGGACACCTGGCTGACCTGGTGGACCGGCGACACGCTGGGCGTGCTGATCGCTGCGCCGCTGGCGCTGGCTTTCATCGGCCGCCCGGCTGCAGCGTGGCGCCCGCGGCGCTGCAGCCTCGGCGTGCCGCTGCTGGCCGCGCTGGCCCTGCTGGCCGGCGCGATGTGGGCCATTGCCGAACGCGAGCGGGGGCATGCCCGGGTTGCGTTCGAGCGTGAAGCCGACCGCCTGGCCGCCTCGGTGCAGCAGCGGCTCCAGACACCGCTGCATGCGCTGCAGACGCTGCTGGCTGCCGTGCGCGCGAGCGGGCGCGCCGACGCGCCGACGCTGCGCGCCGCGGCCGCCTGGTGGCTCGACCGCGGTTCGGCCCTGCAGGCGATGGGCTACAGCGAGCGCGTGCCGGCGGCCGGCGTGGCGGCCTTCGAGGAAGCCGCGCGTGCCGAGGGCCTCGCGGGCTTCCGAGTCCACCACCGCGACGGTGGTCGCGCCTTCGAAGCCGACGGCGAGGCGGTGGTGCTGCGGCGCATCGAGCCCATGGCCGGCAATGCCGAGGCACTCGGCGTCAACTCGCTGTCCATTCCGGCCGCGCGGGCGGCCATCGCGGCGACAAGCCGGACAGGACAGGCGGCAGCCACGGCGGGCTTCGTGCTCACGCAGTCGGCCGGTGACGAGACCGGCGTCGTGCTCTACCAAGCCATCGCGTCCGGCGACGCCGCGCCCGGGCCGGCCAGCGGCGGGGTGCTGTTCGTCGCGCTTCGCACCGAGGCGCTTCTGGCGGGCCTGTCCGACCCGGCCCACCCCGGTGAAACGTGGTGTCTGGTGGACCCCAGCCCCGGCGCGGCCCGGCCGCTGCTCGCCGGGTCGCCGGCGTGTGCGGCGGCCACCGGAGACCAGCCGCGCACGCAGCGCCGCGTGCAGCTCGCCGACCGTGCCCTGGAACTGCGGCTGCTGATGGCGGCAGGTCAGGCAGCGGGCGAGCTCTCGGTGCATTGGCTGCTCACCGTGGCCGGCTTCGCGGCCGCGGCCATGCTCGGCGCCTGGCTGCTCACCGTCACCGGTCAAGCGTTGCGCACGCAGCGCGCCGTCGACGCCGCCACGACCGACCTGCGGCGCGAGGTGGCCGAGCGGCGCGTCGCGGAGCAGGAGCGCGCCAGCAGCGAGGCGCGCCTGCGCAGCATCCTCGACAACGCGCCGCTCGGCATCGCCTTCCTCGACCCGCACGGCAAGCTGCTGCACGGCAATCCGCACCTCTTCCAGATGCTCGGACGCACGGCCGGGAACCTGCTGGGTCAGACGGTGGACAGCATCACGGTGCCCGAAGACCTGGCATCGCTGCAGCGTGATCACCGCGACCTGTTGAACGGCCGCACCGAGGTCGTGCGCCGGCAGTTCCGGCTGCAGCGGGGCGACGGCGACGCCCTCAGCGTGCGCATGGCCTGCACGGCATTGCGCTCGGCGGAGACGGGGCGCGTGCTGCACATGGTGGCGGTGCTGGAGGACCTGACCGAGCACCTGCAGCTCGAGCAGACCGAGCGCGCGCGGCAGCGCGCCGAGTCGGCCAGCCGCGCCAAGAGCGAGTTCGTCTCGCGCATGAGCCACGAGCTGCGCACGCCGCTGAACGCGATGCTGGGCTTCGCCCAGCTGCTCGGCCTGGACAAGGCGCCGGCACTCCCGGAGCACCAACGCAACTGGGTGCATCAGATCCAGCGCGCCGGCTGGCACCTGCTCGAGCTGGTCAACGACACCCTGGACCTCGCACGCATCGAGTCGGGTGCCGTGCAGCTCAGCCTGGAGCCCGTGGACCTGAGCGAACTCGTCGGCGCGTGTGTCGACCTGGTGGGCGCGTCGGCGGCGGCGCGCGGGGTGCAGCTGCGGCTGGACTTCCCCGACCGGTTGCCTCCGGTGATGGCCGATGCCACGCGGCTGAAGCAGGTGGTGACGAACCTGCTGTCCAACGCCATCAAGTACAACCGCGATCGAGGTCAGGTCACGGTGAGGGTGCGTCTGCCGGAGCCGCCGGCCGCGCCGGATCGGATGGCGACCGACCTTCCGGGCAGCCCGCGCAGTGCGTCGCGGGCGGGCGCCTCGCTGACGCTGGAGGTGATCGACACCGGCCTCGGCATGACCGCGGCGCAGCTGCAGCGGCTCTTCGAACCGTACAACCGTCTGGGGCGAGAAGGCAGCGGCGTCGAGGGCACCGGCATCGGCCTCGTCATCGCAAGGCGCCTTACCGAGATGATGGGCGGCTCGCTGCAGGCACAGAGCCGGTCCGGCGCCGGGTCGACCTTCTCGCTCGAGCTGCCGCTGGCCCAGGCCGCGGCGACATCCTCCGAGCCCGTGACGACGACCTCGGCGGCCCTGTACCGGCAGCGCACCGTGCTGTACGTGGAGGACAACGAGACCAACGTCGAAGTCATGCGCGGGGTTCTGCGGCAAAGGCCGCAGGTTCACCTGGAGGTGGCCACTCTCGGCCTCGACGGCCTGGCCGCCGCTCGGCGCCTGCATCCCGACCTGATCCTGCTGGACATGCACCTGCCCGACATCACCGGCCCGGAGTTGCTGCGCCACCTGATGGCCGACGACGAGACGGCGGCGATCCCGGTCGTGGTGGTTTCGGCCGACGCGACGCCGGCCCGCATCGAGCAGGCGCTCACTCTCGGCGCGTCGCACTACGTGACGAAGCCTCTGGCGCTGGCGCCCTTCCTGCAGATCCTCGACGAAGTCCTGAATGCCACGGAAACCCGGTTCGGCAACATCTGAAGGATCGGCCCGGACACATGATATGTGAGCATTCACTGTCTGAATAACAAGAGAAGGGGAACCGTCGGCATCTGTCAGCACTCTCTGAAGGAGAGTGCTAATATTTCTGGAACCCGCCATCGCACGGCGGATCTCAATGCGCATGAACAATCCTGCTGCTTCGACCGCGTTGGCCGTCCGGGATCCCTGGTCCCTGGTTCCTTCGCTGGGCAATCTCGACGCGTACATCAGTGCGGTGAATCGGCTGCCGATGCTGACGCAGGCCGAGGAGAGTGCACTGGCGCGCCGGCTGCGCGACGCGGGTGACCTGCAGGCTGCCGGGCAGCTGGTGCTGTCGCACCTGCGGTTGGTGGTCTCGGTTTCGCGGCAGTACCTCGGCTACGGCCTCCCGCAGGGCGACCTGATCCAGGAAGGGAATGTCGGCCTGATGAAGGCCGTCAAGCGGTTCGACCCCGAGCAGGGTGTCCGGCTGGTCAGCTACGCGCTGCACTGGATCAAGGCCGAGATCCACGAGTACATCCTCAAGAACTGGCGCATGGTCAAGGTCGCCACGACCAAGGCACAGCGCAAGCTCTTCTTCAACCTGCGCTCGATGAAGGCGCACATGAAGGGCCAGCGCGCGGGGGTCGCGGAGGACGGCGTCGAGCCCGGGTTGAGCGAGGCAGAGACCTACCGCAACACGCTCACCCCAGCCGAGGTGGCCGCGGTCGCGCGCGAGCTGAACGTCAAGCCCGAAGAAGTGGTCGAGATGGAAACGCGCATGGCCGGTGGCGATGTCGCGCTCGAGCCGCAGGGAGACGACGAGGAGGAGGCCTTCGCGCCGATCGCGTACCTCGCCGACGAAAGCAGCGAGCCCACGCGCCGGCTGGAGGCGGGTCGGCGCGACTGGCTGGCGTCTGACGGGATCGGGCGCGCGCTCGAGGTGCTGGACGCACGCAGCCGGCGCATCGTCGAGCAGCGCTGGCTGGTCGTGAACGACGACGGCAGCGGCGGCATGACGCTGCACGAGCTGGCGGCGGAGTACGGCGTCAGCGCAGAGCGCATCCGCCAGATCGAGGTGGCGGCGCTCAAGAAGATGCGCAAGGTGCTCGACGCGGCCTGAGCCCCGGGTCGCCGGGGGGAGATCAGGGTCTGCGCCGGGCTCGACCCGTCGCACCCGTCGCCAAGCCGGCGTGTCGGCTTCTGGGATCTGGCGTCAGGCGTCCTCGGTCAGCAGCTGCCTCAGGTCGCTCGCCAGCGCCTCGGGGCCCATGCCGTGGCGCGTGGCCAGGCGCAGCCGCCCGCGGGTGTCGTAGACGTACGAGCGTGCGGTGTGGTCGATCGTGTAGGTCGACTCGGTCTTGCCGGGCACCTTGGCAAAGAAGATCTTGAACGCCTTGGCGGCGGCCTTGGTCTCGTCGGGCGTGCCTCGCAGCGCCACGAAGTCGGCCCCGAAGCTGCCGACATAGGCCTTCAGCACGACCGGCGTGTCGCGCTCGGGGTCCACGGTCACGAAGACCGGCACCACGCGAGCACCGTCGGCACCCAGTTGCTGCTTCGCGGCGGCCAGTTCGGCCATCGTCGTCGGGCACACATCGGGGCATTGCGTGTAGCCGAAGAAGAGCACCACGACCTTGCCCTTGAACTCGGCCAGGGTGCGGCGCCGGCCGTCCGGGTCGGCCATCTCGAGCGCCTGTGCATAGTCCGCGCCGGTGATGTCGATCGACTTGAAGGACGCGGCCGGCTTGGGCCGCCCGCCTTCGTCGCTGCGGCTGCAGGCCGCAAGGAGCCAGGGCGCGGTCACCAGCGCCAGCGAGACGCGGCGCCGCGTGTTCGTGCAAGGCATCGTCGGCGTCATGCCAGCCTCCCCTCGATCCAGGGCCAGGCCCAGTGGTCGATCAGCAGCGCCGCGAAGAGCAGCGCGAGGTGCCAGATCGAGAAGCGGAACGTGCGTCGTGCCAGCGTGTCGCTGTAGTCGCGCCAGAGTTGCCAGGCCAGCTGCACGAACATCGCCCCGAGCACGACGGCGGCCACCAGGTAGAGGCCCCCGCTCATGCGGAACGTGAACGGGAGCAGCGTGGCCGCGAACAGCACGAGCGTGTACAGCAGCACCTGCAGCCGCGTGAACTCCGGGCCGTGCGTCACCGGCAGCATGGGCAGGCCGGCCTTGCGGTAGTCCTCGACGCGGTAGAGCGCGAGGGCCCAGAAGTGCGGGGGCGTCCACAGGAAGATGATGAGCGCCAGCATCAGCGGCTCCAGCGTCACCTCGCCGGTCATCGCGGCCCAGCCCAGCACCGGGGGCATCGCCCCCGAGGCGCCGCCGATGACGATGTTCTGCGGCGTCAGCGGCTTCAGCACGACCGTGTAGACGACCGCATAGCCGACGAACGTGGCCAGCGTCAGCCACATCGTGAGCGCGTTGACCCACGCGAGCAGCACGGCGCAGCCCGCAGCGCAGAGCACTGCCGAGAACACCAGCGTCTGGGTGTTGGTGAGTTCGCCCTTGGCCGTCGGCCGCCACGCCGTGCGCGCCATTCGCCGGTCGATGTGCTGCTCGACGAGGCAGTTGAAGGCCGCTGCCGCCGCCGCGACGAGCCAGATGCCGGCGACGGCCGGAACCACGAGCGTCCACGGCGGCAGCCCGGGCTGCGCCAGCAGCATGCCGATCAGCGCGCAGAAGACGATCAGCTGCACCACGCGCGGCTTGGTCAGCGCATGGAACTGCGCCATGCGGCCCGTGCGGGCGCGGGGTGCAACGAGGGTCTGGGCCATGTCGACGGCAGGTCAGGAAGGATTCTAGGCAGCGGCCACCAGCGGCCGGGCGGTGGGCGCCGGCCGCAGCGCCTGCCTTGCCCGCAACCAGAGCAATGCCAGCATCAGCACGAGCCCGGCTGCGCCCGCGGAATGCAGCAGCGCGGCAACGATCGGCCAGTCGAGGACGACGTTGCTCAGACCGGTGACCACCTGGGCGACGGTGAGCCCGCCGATGCCCAGCGCGAATCGCCGCGCCGCGACGTCGCCCGTGCCGCGGAGCGAGACCGCCAGCGCGAGCAGTGCCGACACCGCCACCACCGCGCACAGGCGGTGCGCCATGTGGATCGCGACGAGGGCCTCGAAGGGGAGGAACCCTCCATCGGCTGCCCGACCCAGGGGCCGCAGCATGGCGAAGCCGGCGCTGAAGTCCATCCTGGGCCACCAGGCGCCGTTGCACTGCGGGAAGTCGCCGCAGGCCAGCACTGCGTAGTTGGTGCTGACCCAGCCACCGAGGGCCACCTGCACCAGCAGCAGCAAGGCCGCCGGAGCGATCCAGCGCCGGGCTGTCGCCGGGACCGGAATGAGACGGGGGCGAAAGGCGGCGTGCTGCGCTGCCAGCAGCACGAGCAGCAGCAATCCGCCCAGGAGATGCAGCGTGACGATCGCCGGGTACAGCTTGAGCGTGACCGTGTACTTGCCGAAGAGCCCCTGGATCACCACCCACGCGAGCGTCGCCGTCGGCCACCAGGGCGAGACCGGGAGGATCGTGCCCCGCCAGCGGTCGAACCACGCTGCCACGGCCATCACGAGGATCAGCACGCCCACGGTCATCGCGAGGTAGCGGTGGATCATCTCGATCCAGGCCTTCCTGAAGGTGACCGGCCCGTCGGGCAGTGCCGTCTCGGCCGCGCGAATCTCGCCGGTCGCACCCAGAGGGCTGACCTTCCCGTAGCAGCCGGGCCAGTCGGGGCAGCCCAGGCCCGAATCCGTGAGGCGCGTGAAGGACCCGAAGACCACGAGGTCGAAGGTGAGGAACATCGTCAGCGCCGTCAGCGCCGCGGCGCGCGCGCGCCGGTCCCCGTGCCGCTGGCGCAGCCACCACCAGGAAAGCGGCAGCAACGCGACCACGCCCGCCAGCAACACCAGCCGCAATGCGGGCGCGAAGTCCACGAGCGCAGCGGCTTCCAAGGTCAACTCAGTCGTCCTGCGCGCCCGTCAGCGACCGGCACGGTCCCACGAGGAGGAGGCACGCAGCAGGCGGTCGAGATCGCGGCGCACGCGCCCCGGGTCCGGCTCGGCCGGCATGCGCATCACCCACTGTCCGCGCGGGTCGACGAGGTAGAGATGCGACTGCAGCGCCTGTCCTGGCTCGGGTTCGAGCCAGCGCTCCAGGGCCTCGGAGGGCACGCGCAGCACCGTCACCGGTGCCGGCGGCGACTCGAGCGCACGGCGCAGTTCTGGCCGCAGCGGCGCCGCGTCGGTGACCAGCCATACCTTGTCGAGCCGGTCGCGCTCACGCCCGAGCATCTCGCGCAACTGGCGCTGCGTGAACAGGCGCTTCTCGCAGGCCGTGTCGCACGCCGCGGGGCCGGTGGCGACGAGCAGCCACTGCCCGAGCAGCGCGCCCGGCGCGACCGCGGCGCCGTCGAGGGTGGAGAGCGGCATCGCCGCCGGCCAGTCGCGTGGCGGGTCGATCAACGCGCCGTAGTTGGCCCGCCCCTGCGGCTTGAAGACGTAGTAGGCGAGGTACGAGGCCACGACGGGCGCGGCGCAGACCGCCAGCACGAGCAGCATCCGCAGGCGGCCGCTTGTCGTCCGCCGCCGCGCCGCCGCCGCGGGGTCGGCCAGGTCGGGCGGTTGCAGCGAGTGCACCGTGAGCGTCAGGGGTTGCGGGGAAGGGTCGTTCATGGCTTCACGGAGAGGTAGGCGGTGCCGAAACGGCGTCACGCCGCCGTGGCCGCCAGACCTGGAACCACAGCAGCAGCACGCCCACCAGGAAGGCCAGCGCAAACCACTGCACGGCGTAGCCGTGGTGCTTGTGCACGTCGGCAGCGGGTTCGGGCCATTGCCTGAGCAGCCCGTCGTCCACCGGCTTCGCCGGCTCGTCCAGTTGCACGAGCACCCACGGCAAGAGCGGCAGGCGGGTCTCGCGCGCGTATGCCTCCAGATCGAGATTCTGGCGGATCGGGCCCGCCCCCTCGGGTGCCAGTTCGAGCAGGCGTGCCGGCGCCAGGGCCACCCGGCCGCGCACCGCCACGATGCCCGCCGGCGGTGGCGGCGCGCCGATGCGCGTGCGGTCGACGGGATCGCGCGGCCACCAACCGCGCTGGACCAGCAAGATGCGGCCGTCGGCCAGCGCCAGCGGCGTCAACACGTGGAAGCCCGCGCGCGAGGCCATCGGGCGGTTGTCGAGATACAGGGTGTGCGTGAGCAGCCAGCGGCCCTCGACCGCCACCGTGCGGTGCTCCGCGTCGTGCGCCTGGGCGGTGGTCTCGGGCAACGCGGCCGCGGTCAATGCCGGCGCCAGCGCCCGCTGCAGGCGAGCCTCGTGCAGGGCGGTCTTCTGCGCGGCACGGTCGAGTTGCCAGATGCCCAGGCGGCCGGTGAGCGCCATCGCACCGATGGCCGCGGCCCAGACGAGCGCGTTCCGCCAGGCCGGGCTCATGGGCGAACCGACGTCGAACCCGGCATCGCAGGGCGGGTGGGACAATGCCGGGCCATGAAGCTCCTCATCGTGCTCGCGCTCCTCGGCATCCTGGCGGCCCTGGCGAGCGCCGGCGCGTTCATGCTGCGGCGCCGCCAGCCGCCGCCCGGGGCCGAAGCCGACCGCCAGATGGCGCGTGCCCTGACCGTGCGGGTGGCCATCTCCGTCGCACTGTTCGTGTTCGTGCTCCTGAGCTGGGCGCTCGGCTGGGTGAAGCCCGGGGGCCTGCCGGTCGGCGGCTGAGCCCGCGCTGCGGCGGCACCGACCCGGCGCGCGAAGGAACGAAGGGCGCCTTCCGGCGCCCTTCGCTCTTGCGGCCGTCGCCGCCTTCGGCGGCCGGGCCGAACGTCGTCACAGCCAGTAGACGAGGAAGTACAGGCCGAGCCAGACCACGTCGACGAAGTGCCAGTACCACGCGGCGCCCTCGAAACCGAAATGGCGCTGCGGCGTGAAGTGGCCCTTCATGAGCCGCAACGTGATGAAGACCAGCATCAGCATGCCGACGAAGACGTGGAAGCCGTGGAAGCCGGTCAGCATGAAGAAGGTGCTGCCGAAGATGCCGCTGGACAGCTTCAGGTTCAGGTCACGGTAGGCGTGCGCGTACTCGTAACCTTGCACGACCAGGAAGGTGGCACCCAGCAGCACGGTGATCCACATCCAGAAGATCGTCTTGCTGCGCTGGTTGGCGATGAGCGCGTGGTGGGCGATCGTCAGCGTCACGCCCGAGGTCAGCAGCAGCGCCGTGTTCACGGTGGGCAGCGGCCACGGGCCGATCACCTGGAACGGCTCCACGGTGCCCGCCGGCGAGGCCGTGCCGCCTCCCTGGCTCGGCCAGATCGACTTGAAGTCGGGCCACAGCAACTGGTGCTCCAGGTCGCCGAGCATCGGCACGGAGAACACACGGGCCCAGTACAGCGCCCCGAAGAAGGCGGCGAAGAACATCACCTCGCTGAAGATGAACCAGCTCATGCTCCAGCGGAAGCTCACGTCGACGCGTTCGGAGTACTGGCCGCCCTCGCTCTCGCCGATCGCGTCGCGGAACCAGAAGAACAGCGTCGACAGCCAGATCAGCACGCCCAGCAGCACCGAGTACGCGCCCCAGCCGGCTCCGTTGACCCACTGGCCGGCCCCGAGGATGACGAAGAACATGCCCAGCGCCACCATCGCCGGGTGGCGCGAGGGCGACGGGACGAAGTAGTAGGGCGCCTGCCCTGCGGGAGTGGAAGCTGCCATGGCCTTGTGTGCTCTCTTGTCTCGTTGTGTTCCGGGGAATCCTGCGAAGCTGCGGGCTCAGCCGGCGGCGACGCCGCTGCCGATCACCCACCTCACCAACATCACCAGGGCCAGCACGAACAGCGCCGCCCCGACGATGCCCGCGACGACCACGTGCCGCGGGTTCAGTTGCTGGACGTCGCTCTCGTAGTCGGCACGCTTGCGCACGCCGAAGAACGACCAGAAGACGGCGCGCGCCGTCTGCACCGCCGACGGCGCCGCGCGCCGGGGGCTCGCCGGGCCGGCGCCGCGCTGAGGCGCCCCCGGTACCCCCTCGGGCGGCCGGGTCGCACTCATGCGCCGGCTCCGTTGCGGGCCGAGCCCGGTGCCGCCGGCACCTTGCCGCCCACCTCGAAGAACGTGTACGACAAGGTGATCGTCGTCACGTCGCGCGGCAGCTTCGGGTCGACCACGAACACCACCGGCCAGGTGCGGCTCTCGCCGGGCGCGAGCTTGTACTCGTTGAAGCAGAAGCACTCGAGCTTGTTGAAGTGCGCGCCGGCCTGCATCGGCGCGTAGCTCGGGATCGCCTGTGCCGCCATGGTGCGGTTCTGCACGTTGCGGAACTCGTACATCACGGTGGCCATCTCGCCCGGATGCACCTGCAGCGAGCGCAGCGCGGGCTTGAAGTCCCACGGCCCGCGGGCGTTGGCGTCGAACTCGATCGTGATCGTGCGCGAGCGGTCCACCTGGGTGTTGCCGGCCGCCGCGGCGGCGGCGCGCTCGCCGCCGAACCAGCTGCCGCTGCGCTTGTTCTGGTCCGACAGGCTGAGGACGTTCACGCCCAGCGCGTCGCAGATGGCGCGATACAGCGGCACCAGCGCGTAGCCGAAGCCGAACATCAGCAGCGCCACCACCAGCAGCCGCGAAAGCAGGCGACGGTTGTCGACGAGCAGAGAGGAAGCCGGCTTCATGGCCCTGCCGTCGAACTCAATGGCCGAACCAGGTCATGCGGACGACGAAGCCGATCGCCAGGGCGACCGACACCGTCGCCAGGATCAGGCCCAGCCGCACGTTGGCCTTGCGTTGGCGTTCGTCGAGCACGGGTCTCTCCGCTCCGTCCCGCTCAGCCGATCACGCGCGTCGCCGTCGCGTCGAGCTTGGGCGGCGTCTCGAAGGTGTGCCAGGGTGCCGGCGAAGGCACTTCCCACTCCAGGCCCTCGGCGGCCTCCCAGGGCTTCTGCGCCGCCTTCTCGCCCTGGCCGCGCATCATCGGCACGACGACGAAGAAGAAGAAGTACACCTGCATCAGCCCGAAGCCGAACGCGCCGACGCTGGCGATGGCGTTGAAGTCGGCGAACTGCAGCGGGTAGTCGGCATAGCGACGCGGCATGCCGGCCAGCCCGAGGAAGTGCATCGGGAAGAAGGTGATGTTGAAGAAGATCAGGCTGCCCCAGAAGTGGATCTTGCCGCGCGTCTCGGAGTACATGACGCCCGTCCACTTCGGCCCCCAGAAGTACACGCCTGCGAAGAGCGCGAACAGCGAGCCGGCGACCAGAACGTAGTGGAAGTGCGCCACCACGTAGTAGGTGTCCTGGATCTGGATGTCGATGGGCGCCATCGCGCAGATGAGGCCGGTGAAGCCGCCCATCGTGAACACGAACAGGAAGCCCACGCTCCACAGCATCGGCGTCTCGAAGGTCATCGAGCCGCGCCACATCGTGGCCAGCCAGTTGAAGATCTTCACGCCCGTGGGCACCGCGATCAGCATCGTCGCGTACATGAAGAACAGCTGCCCGGTCACCGGCATGCCCGTCGTGTACATGTGGTGCGCCCACACGATGAACGACAGGATGGCGATCGAGGCCGTCGCGTACACCATCGACGCGTAGCCGAACAGCGGCTTGCGCGAGAACGTCGGGATGATGGCGCTCACGATCCCGAACGCCGGCAGGATCATGATGTAGACCTCCGGGTGCCCGAAGAACCAGAAGATGTGCTGGTACATGATCGGGTCGCCACCGCCGGCCGGGTTGAAGAAGCTGGTGCCGAAGTGGCGGTCGGTCAGCGTCATCGTGATGGCGCCGGCCAGCACCGGCATCACCGCGATCAGCAGGTAGGCCGTGATCAGCCAGGTCCAGCAGAACAGCGGCATCTGCATGAGCTTCATGCCCGGTGCGCGCATGTTCAGGATCGTCACGATGATGTTGATCGAGCCCATGATCGAGCTCGCACCCATGATGTGCAGCGCGAAGATGGCCATGTCCATCGACGGCCCCATCTGCAGCGTCAGCGGCGCGTAGATGGTCCAGCCGGCGCTCGGGGCGCCGCCGGGCACGAAGAAGGACGCCGCCACCATCAGGCCGGCGGGGATGAGCAGCCAGAAGCTCAGGTTGTTCATCCGCGCGAAGGCCATGTCGGCCGCGCCGATCTGCAGCGGGATCAGCCAGTTCGCGAAGCCCACGAAGGCCGGCATGATGGCGCCGAAGACCATGATGATCCCGTGCATCGTGGTCAGCTGGTTGAACAGCTCGGGATTGACGAACTGCAACCCCGGCTGGAACAGCTCGGCGCGAATGCCCAGCGCCAGCACGCCGCCCAGCATCAGCATCGTGAAGCTGAACAGCAGGTACATCGTGCCGATGTCCTTGTGGTTGGTCGCGAAGACCCAGCGCCGCCATCCGTGCGGGTGGTGCGCGTGGTCGTCGTGGCCGTGACCGTGGGCAGGGTGGTCGAGAACTGCACTCATGGTGTCGTGATTCCGTGGGAGGCTGATCGGTGGGCGACTCGTGTCACTGCTTGCGCGCAGCAACGATCTCCGACGGCTGCACGAGCTTGCCGGTCTGGTTGCTCCACGAGTTCTTCGTGTAGGTGATGACGGCGGCCAGCTCGGTGTCGGACAGCTGCTTCCAGGCCGGCATGGCACCGTTGGCGGCGCCGTTGAGCAGGATCTTGATCTGTGCGACGGGGTCGTTCAGGACGATGGCGCTGCCGTCGAGCGCCTTGATCGGACCGGCACCCTTGCCGTCGGGGCGGTGGCAGGCGGCGCAGTTGGCGGCGTAGACCTTCTCGCCGCGCGCCACCAGTTCATCGAGCTTCCATTCCTTGTTCGGGTCGTCGGCGGCAGCCGCCATCGCCTTCTTCTTGTCGGCGACCCACTTGGCGTAGTCGGCCTCCGACAGCACGCGCACGTGGATCGGCATGTAGGCGTGCTCCTTGCCGCAGAGCTCGGCGCACTGGCCGTAGAAGTCGCCGGTCTTCTCGGCACGGAACCAGGTGTCGCGCACGAAGCCGGGGATCGCGTCCTGCTTCACCGCCAGCGAAGGCACCATCCAGGCGTGGATCACGTCGCTGGCGGTGGTGATGATGCGCACCTTCTTGTTCACCGGCACGACCAGCGGGTTGTCCACCTTCAGCAGGTAGTCGGTGACGTCGCTGCTCGGCTTGCCCGAGTCGCTCATGACGCGGTGGGAGACGTCCAGCGTGGACAGGAAGCCGATGCCCTCGCCCTCGCCCTTGAGGTAGTCGTAGCCCCACTTCCACTGGTAGCCGGTGACCTTGATCGTGAGGTCGGGGTTCGACGTGTCCTTCATCGCGACCACGGTCTTGGTGGCCATCGCGCCCATCGCGATGACGATGATGAAGGGCACCACCGTCCACGCGATCTCGACAGCCGTGCTCTCGTGGAACGTGGCGGCCTTGTGGCCGACCGACTTGCGGTGCTTGATGATCGAATAGAACATCACCCCGAACACCGCCACGAAGATGCCCAGGCAGATGAAGAGCATCACCCAGTGCAGCCAGCCGACGTTCTCGGCGATGCGCGTTGCCGGCGGGTGCAGGTTGAGCTGATTCACCGCCGGGCCGCCCGGCAGGTCCTTCACGGCCAGTGCGGGCCCGGCAGCCAGCGCGACGAACAGCGCCGCGCCCAGGCGGCTGGCCGCGCCGCCGCCGCGCTGCCGCCATCGGGTACCGGAGTGGGAAACAGTGCTCATCGTGCTCATCGGTTGCTCGTCAGGTGCTTGTCTCGGGGTCGCCACCACCGGCGCGGCGGAAGGGGGCGTCGTCGTTGTGGATGCCAGGCGCCCGGCGCACCGCCCGGCGCAGTTCACGCGCGAAGTCGCCGCGCAGTTCCGGACGCAGGTAGCGTCCGACGCGCATCGTATGTCCCTGCCCGGCCAGTTCGACCAGCGAGTTCTGGCCGGCGGCCGGCTCGACGGTGAGCCAGTCGGCGCTGAAGGCGGCCCGCTCCACGCGCGCGCCGACGAGGCGCTCGACGAGCAGCGAGCGCCCGACCAGCGTGAGCGTCTCGCAGTCGCCGGCATGGCGGGCGAACACCAGCATCGCCGCGCCGAGAAGCATCAGCTCGAACCCGGTGAACGCAAGGACGACGCGTGCTCCGGTGAACCAGAAGAACAGCGCCACGGCCAGCGACAGCGTGCACAGCAGCGCATAGGCGCCGAGCATCTGGCGCGGCGTGATCGAGCAGTTCCGCCGCATCTGCCACTGCAGCGCCCGCGCCGCGCCGCGCTCGTGGGTGAGCGCCACCTCCCGCCCGAAACGCAGCATCGTTTCGCCGCCCTCGCGCCCGGAGCGACCGAGGTCGCCTCCATGGCGCGGCGCCGGCATCGGCGCTGGCCAGGAACTCGGCAGGAAGGTGGCGGTCATCGAGATCGTCGTCGGAGGGCGGGCCGCGTGGAGAAAGCTCATTCGCCAGCGGCTCCGGGATAACCCGGCCCTCGACGTTCGATACGACGCATCGGGCGGGAAAAAGAGCGCGCGGATTCTAGCTCAGCGAGTGGGGTCTCCCCGGGGCCCGGAGCGCAGCATGCCTCGCATCTCGTCGAGCGACACCGCCGTCTCGCCGCCTGCGCGCACGCGAGGTGGCGGGCGCACCGCGTGGCCATAGACGATCTCGAACTCCAGGGCGACGCGGTCGCCGGGCCGCCCCTGTGCCTGCAACGCCCGGGCAAGCGCGGCACGCCAGTGGCGCGTGCGCAGCCCCGCGTGCCGCCCGGGATCGGCGTTGCCGCCGAGCTGGCGCAGTTCGGCCAGCGCCGCATCGCCCGTCGACCACGTGAGCGTCAGCACCTCCTGGTCCATCACGGGGTCGGCGAAGCCGGCCTGCACGAGCATGTCGCCCACGTCGTGCATGTCGACGAACGGTGCATGCGGCGGGGGCCAGCCGTGCGCCGCGTAGAGCCGGCGCAGCGTCGCGAGCGAGCCCGGCCCGAGCGTCGAGAACATCAGCAGGCCGCCCACCGACAGCAGGCGCAGCCAGCGAGCCATGCTGGCCTGCGGTGCGGCCTGATGGTGCAGGATCATGTTCGACCACAGCAGGTCGGCCTCGCCCTCGGGCAGGGCCGACTCCGGCAGCGCCGGTCGCGCCGCGGCGGCGGGCCACCAGCGTCGCGCGGACCACCAGGGCGCCGTGGCCGCCCCGGAGTCCGGCTGCCCTTCCGCAGCTGCATCGGCCGCCGCAGGCCAGACCTCCGCGGCAACGAACCGCGCCTGGGGACAGGCGGCGCGCAAAGCCTCGGCGCTGCCGCCCAGGCGCGCGCCCCAGTCGACGATGTGCCGGGGCGATTGCTTCAGCAACCCGAGCCGCTCGGCCATGCGACGCGCCACTTCCTCGTGCAGCCACGGCGCCGGTCGACCCGTCAGCCGCACCGCATGCCGCGCAAGGGCGCGCGCGTCGACGGGACGTCGGGTCCCATCGCCGGCGGTGCCCTGCCCCCCGCTGCTGATCATCGTTCGGCGTGCGCGGTCTGCCGGTCGGCCATCGTGGGCAGTATATTGAGCCGATGCTCGCCGGCGCCTCTGCCTCGCTGCCCAGCCAGTGCGAGGTGTGCCGGGCCTGGGACGCCGGCCTCGTGTGCCGTGGCTGCCGCGACCGCCATGCATCGCCACGGCCTCGCTGCCTGCGCTGCGGCCTCGCGACCGGCACCGCGGCGGGCTCTTGTGGCGCCTGCCAGGGCGACCCCCCGCCCTTCCTGCGCACCGTCTGCGCGTTCGACTACGCCTTTCCCTGGGACCGCCTGATCGCCGACTTCAAGTTCCGTGGCCGCGTCGACCTCGCGACGCCGCTCGCGGATCTCCTCGATGCCGCGATCGAGCGTGTCGCCGCCGCATCGCCGCAACGCGATTCGGCTGATCAAGGCGGCGGCGGCCCGTCGGTCGTCGTGCCCGTGCCCCTCGCGCCGGCACGCCTCGTACAGCGCGGCTTCAACCAGGCCTGGGAGCTGGCGCGACGCGTCGCGCGGCGACGCAGGCTGGCGGCGGAGCCCGAGGCGCTGCGGCGCGTCCTCGAGACGACGGCCCAGGCGACCCTGGACAGTGCCGAGCGCCGCCGCAACCTGCGCAACGCCTTCGCGCCGGCGCCACACGCCACGCTGCGGGGCCTCGATGTCGCCCTCGTCGACGACGTCATGACCACCGGCGCCACCTCGCGCGAGGCCGCCGCGGCCCTGCTGCGCGGAGGCGCCCGCTCGGTGCACCTGTGGGTGCTGGCGCGCACCCCGGCACCGGCTTGAGCGCCCGCCGCACGATGTTCCACATCGTCCTCGTCGAGCCGGAGATCCCGCCGAACACGGGCAACGTCATCCGCCTGGCGGCCAACACCGGCTGCACGCTGCACCTCGTCGAGCCGCTCGGCTTCGCGATGGAGGACCGGCTGCTGCGCCGCGCCGGGCTCGACTACCACGAGTTCGCGGCCGTCCGGCGGCACGCCTCGTGGCCGGCTCTGCTGGGCGCCGAGTCGCCGCCCGCGGAGCGGGTCTTCGCCTTCACGACACGCGCCGCCACCCCGTTCGGGCAGGCCCGGTTCGCGGCGGGCGACTGGTTCGTGTTCGGCTGCGAGACGCGCGGGCTGCCCGAGGCCGTGCTCGAAAGCCTTGCACCTGCCCGGCGCCTGCGCCTCCCGATGCGCCCGGGCCAGCGCAGCCTGAACCTCAGCAACGCCGTCGCGGTGGTGGTGTTCGAGGCGTGGCGGCAGCAGGGATTCGCCGGCGGCGCCTGAGCGGGATCAAGCTCACCGGGCGGGCATCGTGACCGTCCCGCGGCCCCGCTCGCACAGCCTTCCTGCAGCGCCCTCTGCGAACGTCTGCCGGAACGGCGAGGGGCCAGCTGCGCCTACTCCGCACGCGCGTCGCGCGTCATCAGCCGGGCCACCGCCTCGCGTGCCGTCAGGCGGCCGGCCAGCAGATCCACCACGCAGGCGGTGATCGGCATCTCGACGCCGTGGCGCTGCGCACGCGCCAGCACCATCGGCGCGCTCGGCACGCCCTCGGCCACGTGGCCGAGCGAGGCCAGTGCCTCGTGCAGCGTGCGGCCCGCGGCCAGCAGCATCCCGACGCGGCGGTTGCGCGAGAGGTCGCCGGTGGCCGTGAGCACGAGGTCGCCGAGCCCGGACAGGCCCATGAACGTGGCCGGCTGCGCACCGAGCGCGACGCCCAGGCGCGTCATCTCCGCCAGCCCGCGCGTGATGAGCGCCGCGCGCGCATTGAGGCCGAGCTGGAGGCCGTCCAGCGCACCGACGGCGATCGCGAGCACGTTCTTCACGGCACCACCGACCTCGACCCCGACGACGTCGCTCGACGAGTAGACGCGCAGCGTCTCGCCGTGCAGCGCCTGCACCGCGGCGGCGGCCAACGTGGCGTCGCTGCTGGCCGCCACCAGAGCCGTCGGCTGTCCGCGCGCCACCTCGAGCGCGAAGCTCGGGCCGGAGAGCACCCCGCAGGCCGGCACGGCGCCGGCGGACGCACCGGCGCGCCCTTGCCAGACCTCGCGCGCGACCTCGTGGCCCAGCGCGCCGCTGCCCGCCTCGAAGCCCTTGCTCAGCCAGAGCACGGGTCGACGGTCACCCGGCAACGCCGCCAGGCGCTCGCGAAGCGCGGCCATCGGTGTGGCCAGGATCGTGAGTCCCGAAGCGCCGTGCGCGAGCGCCGCCGGCTCGTCGGCCGTCACGCCGAGCGCCTCGGGCAGCGGCACCTCGGGCAGGTAACGCCGGTTGCATCGCTCGCGCCGCATCGCGGCGGCCTGTGCCGCGTCGCGGGCCCACAGCAGCACCTCGTGCTGGCGCGCCGCGGCGGCCATTGCGATGGCCGTGCCCCAGGCACCCGCACCGATCACCGCGATCTTCATCGCCGACCGCGCGGCGCCGGACGCAGCGTGCGCATCGCGCGCATGGGCGCCGAGAAGCGCCTCAGTTGGCGCCGGTGATGATGCGCGAGCCGCCGTTGGCGGCCGCCGCCTGCTGCTGCATCTGCGCCTCGAACATGGCCTGGAAGTTCACTTCGGTCAGGACGATCGGCGGGAAGCCGGCACGCGTGCACACATCGGAGACGATGGCGCGCAGGTACGGGTAGACCATCTGCGGGCAGACGACGCCGATGATGCCCTGCAGCTGATCCTCGGGCACGTTCCGGATCTCGAAGATGCCGGCCTGCTTGGCCTCCACGAGGAACAGCACCTTGTCGCCCACCTTGGTGGTGACGGTGGCGGTGACGGTGACCTCGTAGATGCCGTCGACCACCTGCTCGGCGCCCATCGCGAGGTTGATGTCCACCTGCGGCTGTGCCTGCTCGAGCAGGATCTGCGGCGAGTTGGGCTGCTCCAGCGACATGTCCTTGAGGTACATGCGCTGGATCTGGAACACGGGGGTCGCGTCGTCGGCCATGGTGAGGTCCTGCGGGTCCGGAGAGGGGATTCGGGGCGGAAAGGGCTGCACAGGCCCGCCGCCCGGCCGACGCGAGAGACTCGGGGGCCACGGCGCGCGTGGCCGGAACCGATGATTATCGTGCTGCCGAGAGCATCGGCGTCAGGCCGCCAGCCTGGTCGAGCGCGATCAGGTCGTCGCAGCCACCGACATGCGTGCCGCCGATGAAGATCTGCGGCACCGTGCGCCGCCCGGTGAGCCGGACCATGCGGTCGCGCTCGGCCGGGTCCAGATCGACACGGATCTCCTCGATCTCGGCCACGCCGCGCTGCTTGAGCAGCGCCTTGGCGCGCTGGCAGTACGGGCACACCTGTGTCGTGTACATCCTCACCGGAGTCATGGAGCGTCCTCGGGAGCGCGCAGGCCGCGCGCGTGTGGCGTCGGTAAAGCGGACGGATTGTCCGCCGGCGTCGCCGCGCCTGCAGGCGGCACCCGCCTTGCACCCACGCTCAGGCCGACTTCTCGGCGGCCCGTTCGGACGTCTGGCCCGCGGACGTCTCGCCGCCCTTGTCGGCGGCCTTCTCACCGGCCTTGTCGGCCCCCTTCGGCGCGCCCTTGGACGACTCCTTCGCGCCCTCCTTGCCCGCGTCCGCCCGCTCGACCGGCAGTTGCGCGTCGCGCCAGGCGTTCGTGCCGCCGGCCACCGCGAGCGCACGCTCGTAGCCGGCCTTGCGCAGCATCGCCGCCGCCCGTCCGGCGCGGGCGCCGGTGGGGCACATCACGAGCACCGGCAGCGCCTTGTTCGAGGGCAGGTCCTTGCTCGACTCGATCTGCCCGAGCGGCACGTTGCGCGCCCCGGCGGCATGGCCGGCCGAGTACTCGTGCGGCTCGCTCACGTCGACGAGCACGCCCTTCTCCCGGTTGATCAGTCGCACCGCCTCGCCGGTATTCACCGCGCCGCCGGCGCCGCCCTTGCGCACCATCGGCCACACGAGCATGCCGCCGGACACGAAGGCCACGAGGATGAGGATCCAGTTCTCGACGAAGAATTTCACGACGGGTGCTGCCGGAGCGAGACGAAGCGCGAATTATAGTTTTCGGCCCTTTCAGAGGGCCTTTGGGTTCCGCCCGCGGCCCGCACCGGCCGCAGCACCGGCCGCCGCGCGGTCGCCGCCACCCGCGGCGCTCCCTCCCCTGTCCCCAAGGTCACCGGCTCTGTCCCATGCACCAGCTCGTCCTCATCCGTCACGGCGAAAGCACCTGGAACCTCGAGAACAGGTTCACCGGCTGGACCGACGTGCCGCTCACCGAAACCGGCGTCGCCCAGGCGAGGCAGGCCGGCGAACTGCTCAGGGCCGCCGGCTTCGAGTTCGACGTCGCCTACACGTCGGTGCTCAAGCGCGCCATCTGGACGCTGTGGCACTGCCTGGACGCGATGGACCGCACCTGGCTGCCGGTGATCAACGACTGGCGCCTCAACGAGCGTCATTACGGTGCCCTGCAGGGCCTGAACAAGGCCGACATGGCCAGGCAGTACGGCGACGAGCAGGTGCTGATCTGGCGCCGCAGCTACGACACGCCACCGCCGCCGCTGGACGCGGCCGATCCGCGCGGCCAGCGCGGCGACCTGCGCTACGCCGCGCTGTCGCCCGAGCAGGTGCCGCTGACCGAGTGCCTGAAGGACACGGTCGCGCGCGTGCTTCCGTGCTGGAACGAGCGCCTCGCGCCGGCCATCAGGAGCGGCCAGCGCATCGTCATCGCCGCGCACGGAAACAGCATCCGCGCGCTCGTCAAGTACCTCGACGGCATCAGCGACGCCGACATCGTGGGCCTGAACATCCCCAACGGCATCCCGCTGGTCTACGAGCTCGACGCCGAGCTGAAGCCACTGTCGCACCGCTACCTCGGCGATCCCGAGGCGATCGCGAAGGCTGCCGCCGCGGTGGCGGCGCAGGGCCGCCGGGCCTGATCCGGCAGGCGCGCCGCCCTCGCCCGGGCGTGCTCTAGCTCAACAGCCCGTACACCGCCTCGGGGAGCACGCGCCCGACCCGCGAGCGGTCGACGAGCGGGCCGGCGATCGCCGCTTCCGGCTGGCTCGTGTCGCGCCGCGGCGCCCCGTTGATCGGCTTGCCCTGGGCGCTCAACAGCGCCGCCACCTGGGGCGCGTTGCCCACGGCGGAGCGCATCACCACGATGGCGGTCTCGCCGTTCTTCAACGTCACGAGGTCACCGGGCGGGTAGACCCCCACCGCCTTGATCAGCGCCGCGGCCAGCGGGCCGCCGCCTTCTTCCTGGAAGAGCTGGCGCGCCGCCAGCTGCGGCGTCTGCGCCGCGCGGATGGCGCGCGGGCTGATCTTGGCCGTGTAGACGTCGGCCGCGCGCACGAGGCGCGCGACTTCGCCGGGCTCGACGCCGCGCGGATAGCCGCCGGACTTGCGCTCGTGATGGTCGCGCACGGCCTGCAGCCAGGCCTCGTCGGTGATGCCGGCGGCCGCCAGCAGGTCCGCCGACCGGTGCGGATGGGCCCGGATCTGCTCGAACTGCGCCTTGCTCGCCGGCTCCTTCTGCTCGGCCATGCGGCCCTGCAGCTCGACGATCGCGGCGTTCATCGTCAGCGCCGCCAGCACGGCACTGCGCACCTGCGGCGCTGGCCACCCGAGCTGGCGCGCCGCCAGCTGCACCACGGTGGCCGCATGCAGCGCATGCGTGAGCGCATAGAGCGCGTAGCGCTTGTCGTCCTGGCGGACGGCATGGAAGAGCGCGGCGTCCGGCTGCCGTTCCACGAGCTCGACGAAGTGGTCGCCGAACGACGCGATCTGCGCCGCCAGGTTGCCACCCTGCACGCCGTCGCGCAGGTCGCCCTTGACGAGCGCCCGCAGCAGGTCGTCCAGGGCCCACGTCTGCTGGTCGAAGTGGTCGAACCAGGTCAGCTCGCGTGCCGAGGGCACGCGGCCGCCGACACCCTGGGCGCCACGCGCGGCCCGCACCTGGCGCACCTCCTCCTGCTCGACGCTCGCGCCCCGCTCGAGCAGCGCCTGCAGCTGGCGCGCGTCGTGGATGCGCTGGCCCTGGGCCAGCAGCAGGCGGCCGAAGGCGTCGAGCACGCGAAACGGCAGCGGCTCGCCCGGCGCCATCAGGTCGGCCACATCGGCAAGCGGCACTCGCTCTGGCGGGCTCACCGCATCACCCCATGAGTTGCTCCAGCGCCCCCGCCAGCAACGGCACGATGCTGACCGCGTTGCTCGCGTGGGGCACGCAGTCGCTGCTCCAGACACGCTGCACGCCCGCGGCGCCGACGCAGGCGTAGGCATCGCCGACGAAGAGCGCGTGCGTCACCGCCACGTCGACGCGCGCGGCGCCGGCCTCGAGCGCGACACGCGTGGCGGCGGCCAGCGTGCGACCTGTGCTGGCGACGTCGTCGAGAACGACGACCGCGCGGCCGCGCACCGGGGCGCCGCGCAGCGAGACCTCGACATCGCGGTCGCCGCGCCGCTCCTTCAGGCACACCGCATGATCCAGCGCCGCGGCCTCGGCCGCGGCACGCACCCAGCGGCCGGCTTCCTCGTCGGGCGCCAGCAGCAGCGCCTCGGGCTCGCGCTCGGCCACGAAGCGCCCGAGCAGCGGCGCCGCGCTCACCGCGATGCCGCGCCGTCCCGGGAGCACCTCGTCGAGGCTGGCGACGCGGTGCAGGTGGGGGTCGACCGTGACGATGCCGTCGAACGCCTGCGCGAGCAGCGCGCCGAGATGCCGCTGGCTCACCACCTCCCCCGGACTGAAGGCCATGTCCTGCCGCATGTAGGCGAGGTACGGGCACACCAGCATCAGGCGCCGGGCGCCGAGGTCGCGCGCACCCGCGGCAGCCAGCAGCAGTTCGGTGAGCTTGGCGTTGGGGTCCTGCAGGCCACGCAGCACGACCACCTCGGGCGGCAGCGCCGCCGGCAGCGTCAGCCGTGTCTCGCCGTCCGGGAACGCATGCCGCCGCACCACGCCCAGCGGCCAGCCCATCACGGCGGCCAGCGCCCGCGCCATGACCTGCTCGTGCTCGTCCTCGAAGACGAGGAGCAGCGGCCCGGCGGGGTCTCCCGGCCGCTCGGAGCGGGACCGATCCATGCGCCGGACTCTACACGCCGCGCTGCGCCCGCAGCGCGTCGCCGATCAGCTGGCGCAGCCGTTCGGCGAGCGCACGGCGGTCGGCGTGCAAAGTGCCCTGGGCCGTCAGCACCTGCAGGTGCACGACCATCCCGCGCGCGCGGGCCAGGGCCCACAGGCTCTGCGCCAGCGTGATGTCGCCGGTGAAGTCGGCCGCCGCGCTCACGGCGCCTTCGGCGTCGGCGAAGCGCAGCGCCACCGGCTGCACCGGCGTGCCGGTGCTGACCGCCGCCTGCAGCAGGTTGGCGTGGAAGGGCAGCAGTTCATGCCCCGTGCCGGTGGTGCCCTCCGGGAAGACCGCGACCGTGTCGCCCTGCTGCATTGCCTCGGCCATCTCGTGCACGACGCGCAGCGCGTCTCTCGCCCGTTCGCGCTGCAGGTACATGGTGCGCGCCGCGGCGACGAGCCGGTTGACGACAGGCCAGTGCCGTACCTCGGCCTTGCTCACGAAGCGCGCCTCCGGGCAGGCCGCGTGGACGGCCAGGATGTCCAGCCAGGAGACGTGATTGGCGACGAGCAGCTTGGCCCCGGGGCGGAACTGCCCGCTCACCTCGAGGCGCATGCCGAGCACGCGGAACATCTTGCCCGCCCACCAGCGGATGCGCGCCTGCTGCGCGGACCGGTCGAGGTGCGGAAAGACGAGCAGCACCACGGCCAGGCCATGCAGGCCGTGCAGCGTGGCGCGCACCAGCCGCCCGGCGCCACGCAGCGTGGCCGCGATGCCGGCGGGCGCGCGCGGCGCCTGGCGGACCCGGGCCGCGCGGGACTCCGCCCGCCCCCCCGACCCGGCCGATGCCGCCGGGCTGGCCTGGGCGACGGACTCCCCGCGCGCGTCCGCCTCAGTCCGGTCCATGGGCGACCGTGCCCGCCACGAGGGTGGCGCGCACGCGCCCGGGCAGCGCCATGCCGGAACTCGCAAACGAGAACGGCGTGTGCCGCCCCTGGCTGCGCAGGCGCTCGGGCGCGACCGCCCACTCGGCCTCCGGATCGAAGAGGCACAGGTCGGCCACGCCGCCCTCCACCACGCGGCCGGCGCTGCCGGACAGCGAGCCGAGCGAGTCGCCGAGCACCCGCACCGGCCCGTGCGTCACGCAGCCGAGCGTGGACGCGAGGCCGAGCCCGCTGTCGCGGCCCCAGCGCAGGGCCAGGCTGAGCAGCAGTTCCAGCCCGGTGGCGCCTGGCTCGGCTTCACCGAACGGCAGGTTCTTCATGTCCTCGGCCACCGGGGTGTGGTCGGAGACGAGTGCGTCGAGCGTGCCGTCGGCCAGCCCGGCACGCAGCGCGTCGCGGTCGCCGCCCTGGCGCAGCGGCGGCGTCAGGCGCATGTCGGCGTTGAAGTAGCCGATGTCGACGTCGGTCAGGTGCAGCGAATTGATGCTGACGTCGGCCGTGATCGGCAACCCCTCGGCCTTGGCCGCGCGCAGCAGCGCCACGCCGGCGGCGCTGGAGAGGCGGCACAGGTGCACGCGTGCGCGCGTCGCGCGCACGAGCTCGATGATCTGGTGCAGCGCGATCGTCTCGGCCACCACCGGCACGCCCGCGAGGCCGAGCCGCGTCGCCACCGCGCCGCTGGCCGCCACGCCGCCGCCCAGCCACGGGTCCTGCGGCCGCAGCCACACGGTGCAGCCGAAGGTCGCCGCGTACTGCAGCGCGCGCATCAGCACGTTCGTGTCGCGCACCGCCACGTCGGCCTGGCTGAAGCCCACGCAGCCGGCGGCCGTGAGTTCGGCCATCTCGGTGAGCACCTGGCCCTCGAGCCCGCGGGTCAGCGCCCCGAGCGGGAAGACGCGGCAGCGCGAGAGCTTGCGTGCGCGGAACTTCAGCATCTCGACGAGGCCCGGCACGTCGAGCACGGGGTCGGTGTCCGGCGGACAGACCAGGCTCGTCACGCCGCCGGCCGCGGCGGCGGCCAGCTCGCTCTCCAGCATGCCCTCGTGCTCGTGGCCGGGCTCGCGCAGGCGCGCCGCGAGGTCGACGAGGCCCGGCATGACGACGAGGCCGGTGGCGTCGATGACGCGGTCGGCGTGGAAGTCGTGCAGCCGCGGACCGGTGCCGATGGCGACGATGCGGTCGGCCGCGATGGCCACGTCGGCCGGCTCGTCACGGCCGCTGGCCGGGTCGACGACCCTGCCGCCACGGATGAGCGTCTTCATGCCTGCCTCACGCTTGATTGCCGGCGATCAGGCTCATCACCGCCATGCGCACCGCGATGCCGAAGGTCACCTGCGGCAGGATGACGCTGGCGCGGCCGTCGGCCACCTGCGAGTCGATCTCGACGCCGCGGTTGATGGGCCCCGGGTGCATGACGATGGCGTCCGGCGCGGCCAGCGCCAGCTTCTCGGGCGTGAGGCCGTAGGTCATGAAGAACTCGGCGGCGCTGGGCAGCATCGCCCCGCTCATGCGCTCGTTCTGCAGCCGCAGCATGATGATCACGTCGGCGCCGCGGATGCCCTCGGTCATGTCGTGGCACACGCGCACGCCCATCGCCGCGAGGTCGCCCGGCACCAGCGTCTTCGGCCCGACGGCGCGGATCTCGGGCACGCCGAGCGTCGTGAGGGCGTGGATGTCCGAGCGCGCCACGCGCGAATGCACGATGTCGCCGACCACCGCCACCGTGAGGTTGGTGAAGTCGCGCTTGAAGTGGCGGATCGTGTACATGTCCAGCAGCGCCTGCGTCGGGTGCGCATGGCGCCCGTCGCCGGCGTTGACGACGTGCACGTGCGGCGCGACGTGCTGCGCGATCAGGTAGGGCGCGCCGCTCTCGGCGTGCCGCACGACGAACATGTCGGCCTGCATCGCCGACAGGTTGGCGATGGTGTCGAGCAGGCTCTCGCCCTTGGCGGTGCTGCTGCGGGCGATGTCGAGGTTGATGACGTCGGCGCTGAGCCGCTTGGCCGCGATCTCGAACGTCGTGCGCGTGCGCGTGCTGTTCTCGAAGAAGAGGTTGAAGACGCTCTTGCCGCGCAGCAGCGGCACCTTCTTCACGTCGCGGTCGTTGACGCTCAGGAAGGTGCCGGCGGTGTCGAGGATCTGCGTCAGGACGGCGCGCGGCAGGCCCTCGATCGACAGCAGGTGGATCAGCTCGCCGTTGGCGTTGAGCTGCGGGTTGCGGCGCGAGAGCATCAGGCGCCCTGCCTTTCCCGGACCGAGAACGAGAAGCGCCCCGCCTCGTCGCGCGCCAGCGTCAGCTTCTGGCTGGCCGGCAGGACGATGCGCGCCGCCGCGCAGGCGGCCTCGATCGGCAGCTCGCGCCCGCCGCGGTCGACCAGCACCGCCAGCGTCACGCTGGCCGGACGGCCGAAGTCGTACAGCTCGTTGATCACCGCCCGCACCGTGCGCCCGGTGTAGAGCACGTCGTCGAGGAGCAGGATGTGGCGGCCCTCGATGTCGAAGGGCAGCTGCGTCGCGTCGGCCCCCGCGCGGCCCGCGGTCAGGCCGCGCGAGCCGAAGTCGTCGCGGTGCAGCGTGCTCGAGATGACACCGTGCGCGCCGGGCAGCCCGAGGTCGCGGTGCAGGCGCTCGGCGAGCCAGGCACCGCCCGACCAGATGCCCACGAGGCTCGTCGGCCCCGCGGACGTCGGCCGCAGGAGGCGGCGCACTCCTTCGCGCAGGTCGGCGTAGAGCGCCTCGGCATCAAGCTGCAGCATCGTCGTCGTGGATCGGGTCGGATGGGGCCAGGGATCGCAGGAACTGCCCGAGGAGGATCGCGGCGGCGGCGGCATCGGCGTCGGCCGCCCCTGCCGCCAGTGCCTCGGTGGTGGTGTAGCGCTCGTCCACCTCGTGCACCGGCAGCCGGAAGCGGCCGTGCAGCTGGCGGCCGAAAGCGCGCGCGCGCCGCGTATTGTCGTGCGCCGCGCCGTCGGGATGGAAGGGCACGCCGACGACGAGCGCATCGGGACGCCATTCGTCGACGAGGCGGGCGATAGCGGCGAAGCGTGCCTCGCCCCGGGCCTGCACGGTGGTCAGCGGCTGCGCCGTGCGCAGCAGCGTGTTGCCCACCGCCACGCCGACGCGCCGCAGACCGAAATCGAATGCCAGGAACGAGACGGGAACGCGGCTGGCGGCGGGAGGCGCCGCCATCGTCATGCGTGCCCCGCGTCGGGCGAGAGCATGCGCGGGTCGATGCCCAGCAGGGACAGCGCGCGGTCGTAGCGCTTCTCGTTGGGCGTGTCGAAGATGATGGCCGGATCGGCGTCGACCGTGAGCCAGCCGTTGCGGCCGATCTCGTCCTCGAGCTGGCCGGCCTCCCAGCCGCTGTAGCCGAGGGTGATGAGCACCTTCTTCGGGCCGGCGCCGTTCGACATCGCCTCGAGCACGTCCTTGCTGGTCGTCATCTCGAGCCCGCTGTCGGCGATCGTCATCGTCGAGTTGTACGGGCTCGTTCCCTCGCCCTGGCGTTCGTGCAGCACGAAGCCGCGCTCGGTCTGCACCGGGCCGCCGAAGTACACGGGCTGGTCGGCGAGCGGCTGCGGCGGCGTCGAGAGGTCGACCTTCTCGAACAGGTTCTTCAGCTTGATGTCGATGGGCTTGTTGATGACGAGCCCGAGGGCGCCCTTCTCGGTGTGCTCGCAGAGGTAGACGACCGTGCCCTTGAAGGTATCGTCGGCCATGCCCGGCATGGCGATCAGGAACTGGTTCGTCAGATCGATGCGAGAGCCTGCGGCCATGCGGCATTTTATTCCCCCGTCACACTGCACCGATGAGAAGCAACGATGACCCCGCCCGCCCCCGGGGGGTGGATCCCGCCGGCGCGCCGTCGATCGACCGCGCGCTCGTCTGGATGCGGCGGGACCTGCGCGTGCACGACCATGCCGCGCTCTCGCACGCGCTGCGTGCGGCGCGGCAGGTGTGGTGCGCCTTCGTCTTCGACCGCGCCATCCTCGACCCGCTGCCGCGTGCCGACCGGCGTGTCGAGTTCATCCGCGACGGCTTGGTCGGCGTCGACGCCGAGCTGCGCGAGCTGGCCGCGTCGCACGGGATCGAGGGGGTGGGGCTGATCGTCCGCCACGGCCACGCGGCGGAAGAGATCCCCCGCCTGGCGGCGCAACTGCACGTGCAGGCCGTCTACGCCAACCACGACGACGAGCCTGCGGCGCGCGCGCGTGACATGCAGGTGCACGGCCGCCTGGCCGACGCCGGCATCGCGCTGCACCTGGGCAAGGACCACGTCGTCTTCGAGCGCAGCGAGGTGCTGACGCAGGGCGGCCAGCCCTTCTCGGTGTTCACGCCGTACAAGAACGCGTGGCTGAAGGCGCTCGAGCCGTCGCACCTGCAGCCGTTTCCGGTGGCTCCCCATGCCGGGGCGCTGGCGCCGCCGCCGGCCGCGCTGGGCCCGGCCGGGGTGCCGAGCCTGGCCGGGATCGGCTTCCAGCCCACCAACCTGCACGAGCTGCGGCTTCCCAGCGGCCCGGCAGGCGCCGGGGAACTGCTCGACGACTTCCTCGAGCGCATCGACCGCTACCACGAGACGCGCGACTTCCCGGCGGTCAAGGGGCCGAGCTACCTCAGCGCCCACCTGCGCTTCGGCACCATCTCCATCCGCCGCCTCGCGCGCGAGGCGCACGCGCGCATGGTCGCCGGCGTGCGCGGCGCCGAGGTCTGGTTGTCCGAGCTGGTGTGGCGCGACTTCTACCACCAGATCCTGCACCACCACCCGCGCGTCGTCGACGCCGCGTTCAAGCCGGAGTACGACCGCATCCGCTGGGAACACGGCAAGACGGCCGAGGCGCACTTCTCCGCCTGGTGCGAGGGACGCACGGGCTACCCGCTGGTCGACGCGGCGATGCACCAGATCAACCAGACCGGCTACATGCACAACCGCTTGCGCATGGTGGTGGCCAGCTTCCTGACCAAGGATCTCGGCATCGACTGGCGGCGCGGCGAGGCGTACTTCGCGCTGCACCTGAACGACTTCGACCTCGCCGCCAACAACGGCGGCTGGCAATGGGCCGCCAGCACCGGCTGCGACGCGCAACCCTACTTCCGCATCTTCAACCCGGTGAGCCAGAGCGAGAAGTTCGACCCCGAGGGCCGCTTCATCCGCCGCTACCTGCCGCAGCTGGCCCGGCTTCCCGACAAGCTGATCCACGCCCCCTGGCTGGCGCGGCCGGTGGACCTGGAGGCCGCCGGCGTGAAGCTGGGCGAGAACTACCCCCGGCCCATCGTCGAACACGCCCTCGCCCGCGAGCGCACGCTCGAGCGGTACGCCGTCGTCAAGTCGGCGCGATGAGGGCGCGCGGCCCGCGCCGTCGCCGGCAACCGCGGCGCGCCGCGCCGGTCACGCCGGCCCGGCCTCGAAGCGAGCCAGCAGCGGGGCATAGCGCTGCGGCCAGGCGCGGATGTCGGCTTCGTCGCCGTCGAGCACCGCGCGCAGGAAAGCCAGCGCGAGCGCACGCGTCGCCCCCTTGACCTGCGGATTCAGGGTGGCGCCGCCGGCCGTCGGCCGGTCGGTGAAGATGCTGTGCGAGCCGCCCTCGAACATCGCCAGCCACTTGCGCGGGCCCTGCGGCCCGCCGGTCGCCTCGAAGACGGCCAGGCGGTCCTCGGCACCGCTGTAGTAGCCGGGGATGCGGATCACGTCCTCGGTCGCCGTCACGTGCAGCGTCGGCACGCCGATGCCGCCGAGGATCTGGCGCGGATCGCCCTCGCCGTAGAAGGGCGGGGCCGACAACACGATCGCGGCGCGCGCGCGCTCGTCGCGCAGGCTCAGCACCCGGCCGTCGCGCTGCACGACGGCCCCGGCCGCCAGCAGCGTCGTGTTGGCGCCGTAGCTGTGCCCGGCCAGCACGACGCGGCGCTCGTCCAGCCGCGGCGCGAGGTCGCCGGCCAGCAGCGTGTCGAGCGCGAAGCGCACGTCGCCGACACGCGCCACGGCCTCGCCTTCCTGGGCGGCGTCCCACAGCCTCGTGACGACCGAAAGCGGGTTGCCCAGCCACACCTGCCGGTCGCTGCCGACGTGTTGCGGATGCAGGCAGGCGTGGCCCTCGGCGGCAAGGTGCTGCCCGATCCAGCGATAGCGCTCGCGCGTGCTGCCGATGCCGTGCGAGAAGACGACCAGCGGCACGGGCGCACCCGCCGACGCCGCACGCGGCAGGTACAGCCGCGTCGGCACCGGCCGCTGGCGCCGGGTGTCGACCCAGTCGAAGTCGAGCGTGTCGAACTCGCCCTGGGCGCGCGCCCCGCCTTCCTGGGAGGCCCGTCCGGGCAGCCACAGCGCCGGCGCCACAGCGACGCAGGCCGCGGCCACCACGAAGGCGCGCCGGCCGGTCCGCGCGGCCGCGGTGGCGCCGCGGGCGGCCGGTCGCGCAGGCGCCGGAGCGGGCGCCAGCGCGGGCGGATGAACGGGAGGGAGGTCGGACAGGGGCATCGACGCGCTCACTGTCCGGCGGCGCCGGCGGGCGCGGCCCGGGCCGCGTCGTGGGCCCCGCCGCCCGCCTCGCCATAGGTGCGAGGCTTCAGGCGGAGCACCCGCCTGAGCAGCACGATCGCATCGTCGACATAGGTGAACAGCACCGGGATCACGAGCAGGCTGAGGAACGTGGAGGTGATGAGGCCGCCGATGACCACGATGGCCATCGGCGCGCGGAAGCTCGGGTCCACGCCGATGCCCAGGGCGATGGGCAGCATGCCGGCGGCCATCGCGATCGTCGTCATCACGATCGGCCGCGCGCGCTTGTGGCAGGCATCGAGCACCGCCTCCAGGCGCGGCAGGTGGTGGTCGCGCCGCGCCATGATCACGTAGTCGACGAGCAGGATCGAGTTCTTCGTCGCAATGCCCATGAGCATGATGAGGCCGATCATGCTGGGCATCGACAGCGCGGTGTGCGTGACGAAGAGGGCCACGAACGCACCGGGGATCGACAGCACCAGCGCGCCGAGGATGGTGACCGGCTGCACGAAGTCCTTGAACAGCAGCACGAGCACGATGTAGATGCACAGCACGCCGGTGAGCATGGCGAGGCCGAAGCTCGCGAACAGCTCGGCCATCGCCTCGGCGTCGCCGATCTCGGTGACGATGATGCCGGGCGGCAGGTTGGCGATCGTCGGCAGCGCGAGCGCGCCCTCCTTCACCGCACCGAGCGGCTGCTGGTTCAGCTCGATCTCGAAGTTGACGTTGCGCTGCCGGTTGTAGCGGTCGATCTCGGCCGGGCCGCTGTCGATGGTGAGGCTGGCGACGTTGCCGAGCGGCACCGGCCCGGCCTTGCCCGGCACGGGCAGGCGCTCGAGCAGCGCGAGGTCGGTGCGCGCCTCGGCCGGCAGGCGCACGACGATCGGCACCTGGCGCTGCGCGAGGTTGAGCTTGGGCAGGCTCTGGTCGAAGTCGCCGGCGGTGGCGATGCGCAGCGTGTCGGCGATGGCCGCCGAGGTGACGCCGAGGTCGGCCGCCTTCGCGAAGTCGGGCCGCACGATGAGCTCCGGCCGCACGAGGCTGGAGCTGGAGGTGACGTTGCCGATGCCCGGCAGCGTGCGCAGCTCGCGCTCCACCTTGGCGGCATGCGCGGTGAGCGCGGCCCCATCCTCCCCGGCCAGCACGAGCACGTACTTCTCGCTGCTCTGGCCGAAGCCCACCTTCACGCGCACGCCCGGCAGCACCTCCAGCGCCCGGCGCAGGTCGCTCTCCACGGCCTGCTTGCTGATGCCGGGGCGCTCGCTGCGGTGCGAGAGCCTGACCGTCAGCGTCGCCTTGCGCACGTCGGGCAGGCCGCCGCCGGGCGTCCAGATGTCGGCGCCGGTGGCGCCGCCGCCGACCGTGGTGTAGACGAGCTTCACCTCCTTGTGGCCCTGCACCAGCTCGCGTGCGCGCTCGGCGGCCGTCATCGTCTGCTGGAAGGTCGAGCCGGGCGGCAAGGTCAGCGAGACCTGCGTCTGCCCGAAGTCGTCCGGCGGGATGAAGCCGGTGGGCAGCAGGCCCACGAGGCCGAAGCTGCCGAAGAAGAACACCGCCGTCGCCAGCATCGTCACGACGCGATGCTTCAGGCAGAAGGCGGCCCAGCGCAGGTAGTGCTTCATCCACGCCGGCTCGACGTGCGCCTTCCTGGGCGGCTTCAGCACGTAGGCGGCCATCATCGGCGTCAGCATGCGCGCCACGACGAGCGAGAAGAACACCGCGATGGCCGCGGTCCAGCCGAACTGGACGAAGAACTTGCCCGGCACGCCGGCCATGAAGGCGGTGGGCAGGAAGACCGCGATCAGCGTGAACGTAGTGGCGATGACCGCGAGGCCGATCTCGTCGGCTGCCTCCATCGCCGCCTGGTACGGCGTCTTGCCCATGCGCTGGTGGCGCACGATGTTCTCGATCTCGACGATGGCGTCGTCGACGAGGATGCCGACCACGAGCGACAGCGACAGCAGCGTCACCACGTTCAGCGAGAAGCCGAAGGTGTAGTGCATCGCCGCGAAGGCCGGCAGCACCGACAGCGGCAGCGCGGTGGCGGCCACCAGCGTGGCGCGCCAGTCGCGCAGGAACAGCCAGACGACGATGACCGCCAGCACCGCGCCTTCGATGAGCAGCATCATCGAGCCGTGGAAGTTCTCCACCGTCGGCTCGACGAAGCTGAACACCTCCGTGGTCCTGATGTCCGGGTGCTCGGCGGCGAGCCTGGCCAGCGCCGCGCGCACGCCGTCGGCGACTTCCGTCTCGCTGGCCCCCTTCGAGCGCACGACCTCGAAGCCGACCGCCGGCTTGCCGTCGACGAGCGCGGCGCTGCGCTGCTCGCCCACCGTGTCGCTGACCACGGCCACCTGGTCCAGGCGGATGCGGCGTCCGTCGCCGAGCGTGACCTCCATGCGCGCCAGCTCCTCGGCGCTCCTCACGGTGCCGATGGTGCGCACGCTCTGCTCGATGCCGCCGACGTCGGCGCGTCCGCCCGGGGCCTCCTGCTGCATCGCCCGCAGCTGGCGCGAGATGTCGGCGGCGCTGGCGTTCAGCGCCAGCAGGCGCGCCGGGTCGAGCTCGACGCGGACCTCGCGCGTCGCGCCTCCCACGCGCGCCACCGAGCCGACGCCGCGCACCGCCAGCACGGCCTTGCTGACCTGGTTGTCGACGAACCACGACAGCGCCTCGTCGTCCATGCGGTCGCTCGCCACCGTGTACGTGAGGATGGGCGTCGCGGCGAGGTCGAGCTTCGTCACCACCGGCTCGCGCAGATCGGCGGGCAGATCGGCGCGGATGCGCGAGACGGCCGCACGCGTGTCGTCGAGCGCCTCCTGCGTCGGCTTCTCGAGGCGGAACTCGACGGTGACGACGGCCACCCCGTCCTGCACCTTCGTGTAGATGTTCTTGACGCCGGTGAGCGCCGCGACCGCGTTCTCGATCTTGCGCGCCACCTCGGTCTCGAGCTGCGCCGGCGCCGCGCCCGGCAGGCTGGCGGTGACGTTGATCGTCGGCAGGTCGATGTCGGGGAACTGCTGGATCTTCATCGACCGGAAGCCGAGCAGCCCCGCCAGCGAGAGCATCACGAAGAGCATCACCGCCGGGATCGGGTTGCGGATGCACCAGGCGGAGACGTTCATTTCGCGGCCATCCCCTGCACCACCCGCACGAGGTCGCCGTCGGCGAGGAAGCCCGCGCCCTGGGCGACGACACGGGCGCCGGCCTCGAGCCCGCCGGTCACCTCGATGCGATCACCGACGCGCCGGCCGGTGTTCACCTTGACCTGCTGCACCTTCTGGTCGGGGCCGACCTTGAAGACATAGCTGAAGCCTTCGCGCTGCAGCACCGCGGTCTGCGGCAGCGTCAGCGCGTCGCCGTTGCCGACCTCGAACTCGCCGCGCGCGAACATGCCCGCACGCACGCCGCCGGGCGTGCCGCCCTTGTCCTTCGGGCCGGGCGGCGGGAGGTCGACGAACACGAGGCCGTTGCGCGTGGTGGCATCGACGGTGGGGGCCACCATGCGCACGCGGCCGACGATCGGCGGCGCGCCGACCGGACTGAGGCGCGCCGTCTGGCCGGCCCGGATCTGCGCGAGGTCGGCCGCGGACACCTCGGCGCGCCACTCCAGCCGACCCTGCCGGATGAGACGGAAGAGCTCCTGCCCCGGCTGCACCACCGCGCCCACGGTGGCCAGGCGGGCCGAGATCACGCCGTTGTCCGGCGCCAGCACCTGGGCCTGCTTCAGGCGCAGCTGCTGCGCGGCGAGCGCCGCGCGCTGCGCCTCGACACGCGCGGCCGCCGTGCGCTCGGCCGTGAGCAGCTGCTGCGTCTGCTGCGCGCTGAGCACGCCGCTGGGCTGCAGGTCGCGCGCGCGGTTGGCATTGGCGGTCGCCTCGGCAAGCAGCGCCTCGGCTTCGGCCAGCGAGGCACGCTGCTGCGCGAGGTCCGCTTCGGCCAGCTCGGTGGCGAAGACGGCGAGCACCTGGCCGCGCCGGACGCTGTCGCCGATCTGCGCGCGCACCTCGGCGATGCGCCAGCCGGGCGTCTCGGCGCCGACACTGGCCTCCTGCCAGGCAAAGACGGAGCCGTTGGCCGCCACCGTCCGCGGCCAGTTCGCCGGCGCGGGCGAGACGGTGGTGACGGTGAGGGCCGGCCGGGCCGCCGCCGAGGCGCCGCCCGCCGGCGCCTTGCCGGCATCGGCGGCCGCAGCCGGCGGGCACAGTGCCGGCCACAGCGCCAGGGCCATCAGCGGGACGAGCGCGTTCGCGGTGCGCAGGCGGCGAAAGAAGGTGCGTCCCGCCTTCGGGCGGGTGGGTTGCCAGGTCATGCGGGGCGGTGCCGGGCCGGCACACAGGCGCCGGGCGCGCGGCAACGTAAACGCGGGGCCGGCAGTCTAGCGCCAGGGCACCGGTGCCGCGGCACCGCGGGACATGACCCGGCGCCGGACCGGGCGGCCGGCGCAGCAGGGCGCCCGAACCCGCGCGCTCGCGACCGGACAGCCGGCTCGCCGTCAGAAGAGCTCGACGTTGCTCTCGCGTGACGAGTCCGTGAGCTCGCCGCGGCGCACCAGCGCCTCGAACCCGGCGACGCGGTCGCGGCCGTGCTGCTTGGCCCAGTACAGCGCCTTGTCGGCACGCTCGAAGGCGGCGCTCGGCGTGTCGCCGGCCCGCAGCGCGCTGACACCGACGCTCACGGTCACGCGGCCCACGCGCGGAAACGGCACCGCGGCCACCGTGGCGCGCAGGCGCTCGAACACCTCCAGCGCGGCGTCGGCGCTCGCGCAGCGCACGAGCACGACGAACTCCTCGCCGCCGAAACGGAAGAGGTGGTCGTAGAAGCGGAAGCAGGCGCGCAGCTGGCGCGACAGCAGCAGCAGCACCTCGTCGCCGATCAGGTGCCCGTGCTGGTCGTTGACGCGCTTGAAGTGGTCGATGTCGATGACGCCCAGCGACGCGAACGCGCCCGGCCCCTGCCGCCGCCCCCCGCCCTGCGCGCGCGCGAGATGGCCGTTGGCCGCCTCGACGGCCAGGCGCAGGAAGCATTCGTCGAACGTCTTGCGGTTGAGCAGGCCCGTGAGCGTGTCGCGCTCGCTGTAGTCGAGCAGGCTCTGGAAGTTCCGGTAGATGCGCAGGATGCCCTGCACGGTGCGCCGCTGCTCGTCGGGCAGGGGATCGGCCGTGTCGACCTCGAGCACACCGGCCGCCTCGTGCTCGGTGACGATCGGGAAGAGCAGCCGCGCCGAGCCGCCGGGCTCCGAAGGCGCCTGCTCCACCACGCGCTCCTCGCGCAGGCAGATGGCCCGCTCGGGGCAGGAGTCGAGCGTGGGCAGGTCGTCCAGCTCGCTCCACAGCGGGTCGGCCGAAGGCGCCGTGTCGCGCTCGCCGATGCGGGCCCGTGTCAGCCAGTGCTGGCGTCGCGCGTCGCCGACGACGCGATAGATGCCCAGCGACCGCGGCCGCAGCAGGTCTCGCAACGCGCTGACGAGCATCACGTCCAGCACGTCGCGGTCGCGGAAGCCCGTCAGCTCCGCCAGGTGTTCAACGACCAGCGTCATCGCCTTGCAACCGCGGCGCCGGGGCCGCGGCGGTTGTTCTTCTTGTCGCCCCCTGCGCGATCAATCATTCCGGCGCATGCTGCCGGCGGCCGTCAGACCAGCGTCTCGCCGTGCGCGTAACGCGCCACGAGCGCCAGCAGTTCGTCCTCGGCGTACGGCTTGCCGAGATAGTGATCGACCCCCAGCTCGGCCGCGTAGTCACGGTGCTTCTGCGCGATGCGTGAGGTGATCATGATCACCGCGAGATCCGCCAGGCGCGCGTCGGCGCGGATGTTGCGCACCAGATCGAAGCCGTCCATGCGCGGCATCTCGATGTCGGACAGCAGCACCACCGGGCGCTCCTCGGCCAGGCGCTCGAGCGCCTCGAGTCCGTCCTTGGCGGTGACGACGCGGTAGCCCTCGCGCGTGAGCAGGCGCTGGGTGACGCGGCGGACCGTGAGCGAGTCGTCGACGACCAGCACCAGCGGCGCCGCGGCCTGCGGCGCCTGTTCGGGCCTGGACCCCACCGGCCGCAGCGGCAGCGTCATGCGCGTGCGCGCGTTCTCCGCATACACGGCTGCGAGCGCCACCGGGTTGTAGATGAGCGCCACCGCGCCCGAGGGCAGCAGCGTCACGCCGACGAGGCCGGGCAGGCGCGACAGCTGCGGCCCGACGTTCTTGACCACCACTTCCTGGTTGCCCATCACCTCGTCGACGTGCACGGCGACGCGCTGCGCAGCGCTGCGGATGATCACCACCGTCTGCGAGCGGCCGCTGGTGTCGCCGCGCGTGCCCGCCTGGAGCAGGGCCGCGAGCCAGTAGAAGGGAATGCGCTCGCCGTTGAAGTCGAAGGTGGCGGCGGCGTAGGCCGCCTCGGTCTCGGCGCGCGGCACACGCCGCACCACCTCCACCAGCGTCGAGGGCACGGAAACCTGGAACTCGCCGCAGCGCAGGTTCACCACCTGCGTGACGGCCGTGGTGAGCGGCAGCAGCAGGCGGAAACGCGTGCCCTGGCCGTGCGCACTGGTCGTCTCGATGCGGCCGCCCATCGCGTTGACCTCGGCGCGCACGACGTCCAGGCCGACGCCGCGGCCGGCCAGTTCGCTGACGGTCTCCGCGGTCGAGAAGCCGGGCGCGAAGACCAGCTGCGCCAGCTCGGCGTCGGTCATCGGCTGGCCCGGCTCGATCAGCCCGCGCTCCTCGGCGCGCGAGCGGATGCGCTGGTAGTCGAAGCCGCCGCCGTCGTCGCCGAACTCCACCGCCACTTCGTTGCCGGCCTGCGCCACCTGCACGACGATGCGGCCGGTGGGGTCCTTGCCGGCGGCGCGACGCCGCTCGGGCGCCTCGATGCCGTGCACGACGCTGTTGCGCAGCAGATGTTCGAACGGCCCGATCATGCGCTCCAGCACGCCGCGGTCCAGTTCGATGGCGCCGCCGACGATGTCCAGGCGCACCTGCTTGCCCGTCTCCTTGCCGGCCTGGCGCACGGTGCGATAGAGACGGTCGGAGGCGCTCTCGAACTCCACCATGCGCGTGCGCAGCAGGTCGTCCTGCAGCTCGCGTGTCAGGCGCGCCTGTGCGGCCAGCTCGTCCTCGGTGGACTGCAACGTCCGCTGCACGGTGCGCTGGAGCGTCGCGACGTCGGCGACCGACTCCGCCATGAAACGCGTGAGCTCCTGGAAGCGCGTGAAGCGGTCCATCTCCAGCGGGTCGAAGGTCTGGCCTGCCGAGCGTGCCGTCTCCATGCGCGAGGCGATCTGCGTCTCGGCCTGCACCTCGATGTCGCGCAGCTGGCGGCGCATGCGCTCGAGGCTGTCCGTGAGCTCGGACAGCGAGCCCGAGAGCTGCTTCATCTCGCCGGCGATGCGCTCGCGCGTGATGCTCACCTCGCCGGCGTGGCTGACGAGGCGGTCGAGAAGGCCGGCGCGCACGCGCACCGCCGCCGCCCCGCTGGCCGCCGTGCGCTCGGCCTGCTCGGCCAGCGCCGCGGCGCCGGCACGGAAGCGCTGCCAGTCGATCGGCACGACGGACGGGCTGCCCGCGCGCCGCGCGGCGCCCGGCAGCGCCGAGGGGAAGGGCACGACGTTCGGCGCCGGTGCCGGCGGCACGGGTGCGGGCAGAGGCACGGGCGACACGCGCGCCTCCGCCACGGGCACGAGGGCGGGCGCACGGGGAACCGGCGCCGGCGGCAGCGGCTGCACGACCGGGGCACGAGGCTCCGGCGCCGGTGCAGGCGCGTAGGCCGCGGGCGGCTCCTGGACGGCCAGGGGCGTCGCGGCGACCGGAGGTGCCATCGGTGCGGGCGCCGGCACCGGCGCCGGCGCCGGACGCTCGGGCTCGCCGCGCGCACCTTCTCGCAGCGCATCGAGGACCGCGGCCATGCGGTCGGAGCGCAGCAGCAGCGGCTCGATGTCGTCGGAATGCACGGCACCGTGGCCGGCCAGGCGCTCGATCGCCGTCTCCAGCCGGTGCGCCATCTCGCCCAGGCGCATCGCACCGGCGAGGCGGGCACCGCCCTTCAGCGTGTGCAGGGTGCGCATGCAGGCCCCGGGCGCGTCGCGGTCGCCAGGATGCTCGTGCCACTCGCGCAGGCGCGTCTGCAGCGCCGGCAGCAGTTCGGCCGCCTCCTCGTCGAAGACCGGGAAGAGCTCCTCGTCGACGGCGTCCTCGGCGTCGATGTCGTCGTCGTCGTCGAACGCCGCGCCGCGCGTGGCGGCGCCGGGCTCCGGCTCGGCCAGCAGTGGCAGGAAATCGGAGATCTCGACTGCGACCCCGGGCACCTCGCCCAGCGCCCCAGGCTCGGGCAGGTGTTCGTGCTCGGCCAGCCGCTCCAGCAGCTGCGGCGAGGCGGGCGGCAGGAAGCCGGCCGCGAACTGGTGCAGCAGGCGGCGGATCTCGTCGGCCGCATCGCTGAACAGCGCCGCCTCGCCGCGCCGGCCGCGGCCGTGCGCGCTCGAACGGGCCAGCGCATGCTCGAGCGCACGGGCCAGGCCGGAGAGCTCCGCGTAGCCCACCGTGGCCGACGTGCCGGCCAGCGAATGCGCCAGCGCGACGCTGGTCTCCGGCACCGGGTGGCGGGAGGGCTCGACGCCCCACTCCGCCAGTTCCGTGACGAGGCGGCGCGAGAGTTCGTCGGCCTCGTTCAGGAAGATGTTGAACAGCGGGATCGAGATTCGCAGCGGGCCGATGACCTTGACCGGCTCGTCGATGACCGACGCTTCGGGCGGCGGCGCCGCCTCCTGCGACTCGCGCGTGATCGGCTCGGTGGCGAAGACGCGCTCCAGCTCGGCGGCGTCGATGTCGAGCGCCTGCGCGTCGCCGGCAGGCAGGTCGGACAGCGCGCCCGAGCGGGAGGCCGGACCGCCGAGGTCGATGTCGGGCAGCGGCATCGCGCCGGGCGCCACGGCCTCCTCGAGGCTGCCGAGGTCGAGGTCGAACGACTCGATCTCCGGCACCGGCAACTCGGGCACGGATGGCACGGCCGGCAGCGGCGGCGAGAGCGCGACGGTCGTCTCCGGGGACGGCGGCGCGACAGGCACGGCCGGCGCCTCGCGCACCGGCTCGGTCGCGGTCGGGGTCGGCAAGTCGAGGTCCAGCGGCGCGTCGAGCTCGCCGGGCCCGGTGGGCAACTCGTCGGCCGGCGTCAGCGAGGGCAGCGCGCGCAGGTCCAGGTCCTCGGCACGCGGCAACTCGGGCACCTGCTCGGTGAGGCGCTGCACGGCGGCCGGCGGGCCGGGTGGCGTCTCGGACAGGTCGAGCGTGAAGTCGAAGCCGGAAGCCGGCGCCGCCTCTCGCTTCGGCCGCCCCGGCAGTGCCACGGTGCGTGGCTGCTCCTCCGGCACGGGCGCGGGCGACGCCGGCGCCTTGGCGCGGCCAGGCAGGGCCACGGTGCGCGGCTCCGGCTCCATCGGCAGCGCGGGCGGTACCTCGCGCCGCGGCAACAGGATGGTGGTGATCTCGTCGGCGCCGCGCGGCCGCGCCGGGGTGGCGGCAGGCCCCTGCGGCGGCGGAATCGCGACCCGCCGGCCCTCGGTGCGCAGCGCGTCGGCGGCCGCCGAGACGGCCTCCGCGCGATGCCCGTCGTCTCGACCGGCCGCGATGGCCTCGACCCAGTCGGCCAGGTAGGCCAGCGCCTCCTGGGTGAACTCGCGCAGCGGCGCATCCATGCGCGGCGCTTGCGCGAGCCGCGCGTTGTACAGCTGCTCGCAACCCCACGCCGCCTCGCCGAAGGCCGACAGGCCGACCATGCGCGAACTGCCCTTGAGGGTGTGGAAGGCCCGCCGCACGCCGGTCATCTCGGTCGCGCTCTCGGGTGACTCGGCCAGGCGGGCGAGGCCTTCGTTGGCTTCGGCGATGACCTCGCGCGCCTCCTCGATGAAGACACCGCGCATCTCGGCGTCGTCCTCGAGGCCTGTGCCGCCTCCGGCTGCAGCGGGCCGCGGCGCGGGGACGGGCGCCGGGGGCGGCGCCGGCTCGGGCGGCGGCGGGCCGAGGCCGGCCAGGTTGCGCGCAAGGTCGGTGCGCACCGCGCGCCGCTGCTGGTCGTCGGTGACGCGGCGCAGCCGGTCCAGCGCGTCGCTCGCGATGCGGGCCAGCGCGGGTTGCTCGGCGGTGATCGCGCGCTGCGCCAGGCGCTCGAGCTGGCGCGACAGCTGCGGCACGCCGGTGTCGGGGTCGAGCGCCGCCGAGCCGACCTGGCGGGCGTAGTCGTCCAGCGTCAGCGGTGCGATGCCCTCGCCCGCAGGCAGCTCGCCGGCGAGCGTGAGCCCGCCGGACTCGGTGTCGCCAGCCTCCGTCGGCGTGTCGAGGTCGAGGAAGGCCGAGGGCCGTTCGGCCTGGCCCATCACGGCCGACAAGGTGCCCGTGGCCGGGTCGAAGCGGAACAGCGACTTCGCCAGCGCCGGCTGCACGCTGAGCATGTCGATGAGGAAGCCGAGCGTGCCGAGGTTGTCCGCGACACGGTCGAAGGTGCCCGTCTCCCTGGCGCGCTGCGGGTCGACCTCGGTGCTGGCGAGCGCGTCGATGTCGTCGCGCATGTGCAGCACTGCCGCCGACGCCTGGTCGAGGCCGAGCACGGAAAGCACGCCGCGCATGGCCGAGAGCTGGCCGGGCACGGCGACGAGCACCTGCCGCTCGGCCGGGTTGCGGAAGTACTGGTCGAGCTGCTTCTCGATCTCGGACAGGGAGGCGCGCAGCTCCTGCACGACGCTGCCCATCGTCTGGCGGTCGCTGACGCGGCGGTACAGCTCCTCCATCCAGGGCTCGAGGGGCTGCGCCTCGACGCCGATGCGCACGTCGTCGATGCGCTTGGCGAGGCGGCGCACGCGCGCCGGCAGCTCGGGGTGGTCGAGCTCGCCGTCCTCGATGGTGGCGTCGATGTAGAGGATGGCGGTCGCCACCTCCATCGCCAGCGGCGGGGAGGGCACCTGCAGCGCGTTGGCCGCCGGCGCCACCGCCGCCTGCAACGAGGCGGCGAGCAGGTCGCCCGCGGGCATCAGGCGCGCCAGCGAGTCGCCGACCAGGGTGAACTGCTCGGTCAGCGCGGCGGCGCGGTGCATGTCGCCGCCGGCCACGGAAGCCCAGTTCTCCTTGGCGCCGGCCACGCGCTTGCGCGCCAGCGCCACCACTGCCGGGTCGAAGCGGCCCAGCCGCGGCGTCTCGTAGTCGATCTCGGCCACGGGCTGCAGGCGCCAGGCCTGGCGCACCGCCTCCAGCCGCGGCGTGAGCGCGCCCGAGCTCGGGCGCGCGTGCGCGCAGAAGAAGAGCAGGTCCTGCGCCAGGCGGTCGCTGACCTCGTCCTGGCCGCGCACGGCCATGCGCAGCTGCGTCAGCAGCCGCGAGGCGAGGCGCTTGGTGTAGACGTCGGAGGCCAGGCCGCCGGTGGCCTGCGCCTCGAAGACGGCGGCGGCCAGCTGCCACAGCGTGTGCGCCGGCCCGGTGGCGCCGGCGCCGAGGCCGGCGCACAGGTCGCTCATGCGCGTCGAGGTGTCGGCGCCGGGCTGCCGCATCAGGGCCAGCGCCAGCCCCTCCATCGCCCCGCGCGCGGTGTCGTCGGCCGCCAGCGGCTCGACCCCGTCCTCGGCCGGCACCTCGCGCCACTGGAAGTCGATGCGCCAGAGGTCGGCCGGGTGCACGCGGTCGGCGCCGGCCAGCTGCTGCGCGGCCCGGTACTGCGGGAACAGCATCACCGGCGAGACCGGCTTGCCCGCCAGCTGGCGGGCCACGAAGTCGAGCACCGCGAACGAGACCCGTTCCACCGTCTCGACCGCCGCCATGTCCATCAGCTGGGGGCGCTGGGACAGCCGCGTCACGAGCGCCTCGCTGGCGCGCAGCACGTCGGCGACCTCGGACATCCCGACCAGCTCGAGCGCACCGGCGCTCTGGTGGATCTGCATGCGCGCGCCGCGCAGCACGGCCGGGTCGACCGTGTCGATGTCGGAGCCACCGACGGCCTCGGCCTCCTTGAGGTAGCGGCGCAGGGCCTTGTGCGCCGTTTCCAGCGACCGGCGCAGCTCGTCGTGCACCCAGGCGAGGGCGCTCAGGTCGTCGCCCATGCCCGGGCGCGGGCTCGCGACGGTATTGACGGCTGCGTTCATCGGTTCACCGCAACGGGTTCTCTGGCCGGCCTGCGCAAGTTTGCGTCAAGCGACCTTGAACCGTGCAACAGAGGCTTTCAGCTCGTCAGCGGTCCGCGACAGCTCGCGCACCATCTGCGCCGTGCTGCGCGTGCCCTCGGAGGTCTGCTCGGTCACCGCGAAGATGTGCTGGATGTTGGCGGCCACCTCGTTGGCCGACTCGGCCTCGCGGGAGGCGCTGGCCGAGATGCGCTCGATGAGGTCGGCCAGCTCTCGCGTGACGCGGTCGATGTCGGCCAGCGCCGCGCCGGCGGCGTCGGACAGGCGCGCCCCTTCGACCACACCCTGCGTGCTGCGCTCCATGGCCGCCACGGCGTCCTGGGTGTCGGTCTGAATCGTGCGCACGATGGCCGCGATCTGCCGCGTCGCATCGCCCGAACGCTCGGCGAGGCGCTGCACCTCCTCGGCCACGACCGAGAAGCCGCGGCCCGCCTCGCCGGCGCTCGCCGCCTGGATGGCCGCGTTCAGCGCGAGCACGTTCGTCTGCTCGGTAATGTCGGAGATCAGCTCGGTGATCTCGCCGATCTCCTGAGAGCTCTCGCCGAGGCGCTTGATGCGCTTGGACGTCTCCTGGATCTGCTCGCGGATCGAGTTCATGCCCCCGATCGAGTTCTGCACCGCCTGCAGGCCCGACTCCGAGGCACGCAGCGATTGCCGCGCCACCTGCGCGCTCTGCTGCGCCTGCGCCGACACGTCGTTGATGCGGCCGGCCATCTGCAGCACCGACTCGCCGGTGTCGCGGATCTCGCGCAGCTGCTCGGTCGAGGCGGCCAGCAGCTCGGTGGACGTCTGCTCCACCTGAAGCGTCGTGTCGGTCACGCGCGCCGCCGTGCTCTGCACCTGCGAGACCAGCGAGCGCAGCTCCTCCACCGTGTAGTTCACGGAGTCGGCGATGGCGCCGGTGATGTCCTCGGTCACGGTGGCCGTCTGCGTGAGGTCGCCTTCGGCCACCGTCTGCAGCTCGTTCATCAGGCGCAGAATGGCCGCCTGGTTGGCATCGTTGACGCGCTTAGCCTCCTGCTCCTGGCGCTCGGCCTCCTGCCGCTGCTGCTCGGCCAGGCGCGACCGGCTGGTCTGGTCCTGCACGAACAGGCGCAGCAGCCCGTAGCCGGCGCCGATGATCGCCGCGAGGCCCAGCAGCACCGAGATCAGCCCCAGCACGCCGAGCCCGCCGCCGCCGGCCAGGCCCTCCTGCAGCGCGTCGAGCCCCTTGCGCAGCGGCTCGCTGTCGGTGATGACGCTGTTCTGCGCCTCGCGCGCCGCCACCAGGCCCTGCAGGTTGCCGAGGATGGCGCTGGCGTCGCTGCGCACCTGTTCGTACTGCGTGAGCAGCTGCTGCAGCCGCTCGCGCACCTGCGCGTCGCGCGTGCCGGGCAGGCGCAGGTCGGGGTTGCCGTTGATGACGCCCTGCGCGATCTCCTTGAAGCTGTTCAGGTCCTTGCCGAGCAGGAACACCGCCTCGGCGCTCACACCCTCGGTGGTGAGGAACTCGTTGGCGCTCTTGCCGATGCGCTGCGTCAGCATGACGAGCTGGCCGACGGCGGAGAGCTCGGCGGCCGAGGCCCCCTGCTGCAGCTTCAGCGAGGACACCGTTTCGGCGGTCTCGAGGAGGTCGGCGCTCTGGCGGTTGATCGCGCGCAGCGCCTGGCCCACCTGCGTCAGCGTCTTCTGCTGGGTCAGCACGATGGCCGCGTTCTTCTCGGCGCGATCGACCAGCGGCATGATCGGCTCGAGCAGTCCCTGCAGGCTCCCCGGCAGCGCCGGCACGTCGCCCTCGCCGGTCTTCAGCGAGCGCAGGTTCCGGGTCAGCACCTCGACGCTGTCGCGCACCTCCGGGAAGGCGGCGGCACTGCCGACCAGCGCCTGCGACACCGACTTCGCCAGGCGCTGCGACTGCATCTGCGCCTGGCCGGCGGCAGCCACCTGCGACGACACGCGCGCGCCGGAGATCAGCGCGACCAGCACGGCGCCCAGCAGCAGCAGCAGGCCGGCGACGAACAGGCCGATCAGAGCGCGCTGCTGCTGTTCCAGCGGCCAGTTGCCGATCATCGGCAACTCGGGCAGCCGCCGGCGGCCCTTGCTCGCCTCGGTCCGGTCGCCGGGAAGCCGCGTCTCCGGGAACTCGCCGGTGAGCTCGGAGGGTGCCGCCTCGGCAATGATCGACGAGGCGCCGCGCGCCGAGGTGCTGCCCGCGGCCGGGCGGCCGGCCTGCCCGGGGTTGCCCGACGTGGCCATCGCCTGCACCGCCGCGACACCCCCCGGGCCCAGGCGCACCGTCGCCTCCATCGGATTGGCCGGAGGCGCCAAGTCGTCGTAGTCGGGCAGCTGCGAAGGCGCGGTCTGCGGGTAGCCGCCCTTGCCACGCGTGTTGCCCTTCAAGCGGTCCAGCAAGCTCATGTCGCCCTCATCACATCCATCCGGAGGCCCGGTTCGCGACCCCGTGCCTCGAAGCGGTCATGCCTTCACCCAGCCGCGCCCCGACGGCCTCCCGCAGAGGCTCGAAGGTCGGTTCGACGGCCGCGTCGGCATCGCCCTCATGAAGCGATGCCCAGGAACTGCTCGTGCCGGGCCAGCGCCGACAGGTTCAGCTCCTGCCAGGCACGTCCCTCGGCGTCGCGCCAGACCGGCCCGGCAAAGGCAGGCCGGGCGGACTCGTCCGCCGCCTCGATCTGCTCCAGCTGATCGGGCAGCCGCAGGCCGGCCAGTCTCTCGACGAGCAGAGCGCATTGCGCGCCGAGCGCCGGGTTCAGCGCCACCAGGCGTGCGTGCTCTCGCACCGACTCGGGCAGCGCCGGCCCGCGCAGGCCGAGGAACGCAGCCAGGTCGACCACGCCGTGCAGGCCGCCGCGCAGGTTGGCGACGCCGACGAACCAGCTGTGCGTGTGCGGGACCGGCTTCAGGGCCGACAGCGGAAAGATCTCGCCGGCGTCCGCCAGCCCGAGCAGGAAGCCCTGGCCGCCGCTCTCCACCGCCAGCCAGTTGGCCGTGCGGGTCGCGTCCTGCGACGACTGCAGGCGCGCCGCCAGGCGGCTTTGCAGTTCGCGGAGCGCTTCGCGGTTGGCCATCGTGGGTTGCCCAGGGTGCCGGTCAGCCGGCGGTCAGTCGAACGCCTTGATCTTCGCCACCAGTTCGTCGGCGTTGACCGGCTTGACGATGTAGTCGCGCGCGCCCTGACGCATGCCCCAGACCTTGTCGGTCTCCTGGTTCTTGCTCGTGCACATGATCACCGGCACGTCGGCGAAGCGCGGGTCGCGGGTGATGGCGCGCGTGAGCTGGAAGCCGTTCTGCCCCGGCATCACGACGTCCATGAGGATCAGGTCGGGCTTCTCCTCGGAGAGCCGGCGCATCGCCTCGTCCCCGTTCTCCGCGGTGCGCACCTGGTAGCCGCGCTTGAGGAGGATCTCCGACAGGTGGTGCAACTCGGTCTTGGAGTCGTCGACGAGCAGCACTTTCTGGATGGCCATGGAAGTGTCCTTCGCGTGGCGCGACGGGGCCGCCGGCTAGCGGCGGCCGGCCGCCGGCCTCAGCTCGTGCCGCGGCGGAACATGTCCACCGCGCGCAGCAGTTGCTCTTTCGTGAATGGTTTGGTCAGGTAGTCCTCCGAGCCGACCATGCGCCCGCGCGCCTTGTCGAACAGGCCGTCCTTGGACGACAGCATGATCACCGGCACGTGCGCGAACCGCGGGTTGCGCTTGATGATGGCGCAGGTCTGGTAGCCGTCCAAGCGCGGCATCAGGATGTCGCAGAAGATCAGCTCGGGGGCGTGGTCGTTGACCTTGGCCAGCGCGTCGAACCCGTCCTCGGCGAGCACGACCTCGTGCCCGCCCTGGCGCAGGAAGATCTCGGCACTGCGCCGGATGGTGTTGCTGTCGTCGATGACCAGGACCTTGGCGCCCTGGCTGGCGGCGCTCTCTGGCTGCTGGCTGCTGCTATCCAAGCGCTTGCTCCTCGCCTAGTCCTCTTGCCGGTGGGGGCCGCGCCCACGCAGGCGCGGCGCCGGCCGAGGCCTCACGGCCTCAGATCTGCACCATCTCGAAGTCTTCCTTGCGCGCGCCGCACTCCGGACAGGTCCAGTTCATCGAGACGTCGGCCCAGGCGGTGCCGGGAGGAATGCCATGCTCGGGATCGCCATCGGCCTCGTTGTAGATCCAGCCGCAGATCAGGCACATCCAGGTGCGCGCTTCGCTCGCAGAAACCACTTCGGGACGGTCTCCTCACTACAATGGTCGGCGATTGTAGCCACGCGGTTCTTCGAATTTCCGAGGAATTGTGAGGACCTACACAGCGTTCCTCAGAGTTTGCTGGAGGTTTGCCCGCCAGCGACAGGAAGGCATCGGAGCTGCCCCCATGACCCCCGAACACGCTCCGACCGACAAGCCCGACACGCCCGAGCAGGCCGGCGGCGACCCCCCCGCGCCCGCCTGCGTCATGTGCTTCAACGCGAGCGACGCCAGCGGCGCGGCCGGCCTGTCGGGCGACATCGCGACGGTCGCGGCCATGGGGGCGCACGCGCTGCCCGTGGTCACGGCCATCGTGATGCGCGACACCGCCGACGTCTTCGACCAGCACGCGGTGGACCCCGACGCCGTGGCCGAGCAGGCCCGCACCGTGCTCGAGGACGTGACCGTGAACGCCTGGAAGGTCGGCTTCCTGGGCAGCGCCGAAGGCGTCAGCGCCGTGGCGGAGATCCTGTCGGACTACGCCGACATCCCGCTCGTGGCCTACCTGCCCACGCTGACCTGGCTCGACGAGGACAAGCTGCAACCCTACCTCGATGCGTTCCGCGAGCTGATCCTGCCGGCCGCGGAGGTCCTGGTGGGCAACCACAAGGCGCTGCAGGACTTCCTGCTGCCCGACTGGGACAGCGAACGCCCGCCCTCGGCGCGCGAGCTGGCCGTGGCCGCGGGCGAGCACGGCACGCGGCACGTGCTGGTCACCGGCATCCTGCTGGCGCCCAAGGGCAAGGAGCAGTTCATCGACAACGTGCTCGCCACGCCGCAGGGCGCCATCGCGGGCGAGAAGTTCGAGATGTTCGACGCCGCGTTCGTCGGCGCCGGCGACACGCTGTCGGCGGCGCTGGCCGCGCTGCTGGCCTCGGGCGCCGAGATGCAGGCGGCCGTCAGCGAGGCGCTGTCCTTCCTCGACCAGAGCCTCGACGCCGGCTTCCGCCCCGGCATGGGCAACATCGTGCCCGACCGCTTCTTCTGGGCCCTGCCCCCAGCCGAGGAAGGCGAGGAAGGCGACGGCCAGGCCGCGGGCGGGACCGCCGGCGGCACGGGCGGCCCCGGTGGCGGGCGCGGCCCGGGCGGCACGCCTCCCGGCGACCTCGACGAACCCAAGCCCAAGGGCGCCACGCGGCGCGTCCACTGAACCGCTGACTCGCCATGTCGACGAACGCCGAGCTCTTCGAGCGCGCCCAGCGCGTCATCCCGGGTGGCGTCAACTCGCCGGTGCGCGCCTTCCGCGCCGTCGGCGGCACGCCGCGCTTCATCACCCGCGCCGAGGGCGCGTACCTCTGGGACGCGGAAGGTCGTCGCTACATCGACTACATCGGCTCCTGGGGCCCGATGATCCTCGGGCACGGCCACCCCGCGGTGCTGGAGGCGGTGCGCCGGGCGGCCGCCGACGGCTTCAGCTTCGGCGCCCCCACCGAGCGCGAGGTCGAGCTCGCCGAGGCGATCATCGCCCTCGTGCCCGGGGTCGAGCAGCTGCGGCTCGTCTCCAGCGGCACCGAGGCAGGCATGAGCGCGCTGCGCCTGGCGCGGGGCGTCACCGGCCGCAGCAAGATCGTCAAGTTCGAGGGCTGCTATCACGGCCACGCCGACGCCCTGCTCGTGAAAGCGGGCTCGGGGCTGGCCACCTTCGGCCACCCCACCAGCGCCGGCGTGCCGCCCGAGGTGGTGCAGCACACGCTCGTGCTCGAGTACAACAACCTCGCGCAGGTCGAGGAGGTCTTCGCGACGCAGGGGCGCGAGATCGCCTGCGTGATGATCGAGCCGATCGCCGGCAACATGAACTTCGTGCGTGCCGCCGTGCCGTTCATGAAGCGGCTGCGCGAGCTGTGCACCACGAACGGGGCGCTGCTCGTCTTCGACGAGGTGATGACGGGCTTCCGTGTCGCGCTGGGCGGCGCGCACAGCGTCTACGCGAAGGCGATCCCGGGCTTCCGGCCCGACCTGTGGGTGTTCGGCAAGGTCATCGGGGGCGGCATGCCGCTGGCGGCCTTCGGCGGCCCGCGCGCGATGATGAGCCAGCTGGCCCCGCTGGGGCCCGTCTACCAGGCCGGCACCTTGTCGGGCAACCCGGTAGCCACCGCCTGCGGGCTGGCGACGCTGCGCGAGATCGCCCGGCCCGGCTACTTCGAGGCGCTGGCCGCGCGCACGAAGCACCTTGTCGAGGGCCTGACCGGCGCCGCGCGCGCGGCCGGCGTGCCGCTCGTGGGCGACTGCGAGGGCGGCATGTTCGGCTTCTTCTTCCCGCGCACCGCGGGCGAGGGCCTGCCGCAGAACTACGGCGCGGTGATGGCCACCGACAAGGAGCGCTTCAACCGCTTCTTCCACGGCATGCTCGAGCGCGGGGTGTACCTTGCGCCGGCGCTGTACGAGGCAGGCTTCGTCAGCAGCGCGCACACCGACGCGGACATCGCGGCCACCATCGAGGCGGCGCAGGCGTCACTGCGCGCCTAGCGCTCGTGGCGGGGGCCCCACCCCGGCCACGCGACAGGCCGCGGGGCCGCGGAATGCGAGCACGCTCGGCCGCCGAGGCGCCCGAGCCCGGCGGCGCGAGATCAGCCGGAGGGCCGCTTCCGCCGCCGACCGGAGCGGCCCGGCCGCAACCTCACGCCGGCGACGAGCGCAGCCCGTACGCCTTGCCTGCCGCGAAGAGGTACTCGGCGCGCAGCACCGCATCGCCCTTCTCCGCGGTGAAGGTGAAGCCGAGCACGCCCACCTTGTCGCCTGTCTTCAGCGGCGTCACCTTCCAGGCTTCCATGCGCGTCAGCGGGGCGAGCTCGACGAGCCAGCGACGGTCCTTGCGCGTCGGCAGTTGCGCGGCCTTCAGCAGCGCCGGCCCGTCCACCGGCGCGCTCTGCGCCGGCAGCACGCGCGTCGCCAGGTCGGCCGGCAGCCTGAGGTCGGCCGGCACCTCGAGCTCGAACTCGGCATGCGGGTTGCGCCACATGACCTTGCCCGCCTGCCCCTCGAGGTAGATCGGCCGCCCCTGGTCGAAACTGCTCCAGCCGTGGTGCGCCCACGCCACGGAGTTGAACGGCAGCGTCGGCAACGCGGCGAGCGTGGCGACGAGTCGGCGGCGTTGCATCGGGCTCCCCTTCATCGGTTCGGCCGGACCGGCCCGCTAGCCGTAGGCGATCCAGCGGCCGCAGATGATGACGAGCAGCCAAATCCCCAGCGACAGCACGGTCTGCGCCTTGGCCACGCCATCCAGCCTGGCGAGGCCGTCGCGCGCGTGGAACAGCGCCGCGTTCAATCCGGCCAGCGCCACGAGGCTCATCTTGACGACGAAGAGGCGGTTGGCGAGCAGCTCGGCCGGCTGCGCGCTGAACATGGCCAGGCCGGTGAGCACGACGATGCCGAAGCCTGCGAACGCGATCGCGAGCGACAGGCGCGCCAGCGGCCGCAAAGGCAGCTCGCTCGCCGCGCCCCACACCCTCAGCTCCAGCAGCACCAGGTTGCCCACCAGCAGCGCGATGCCCACGATGTGCGCCACCTCCAGGGCCGGGTAGGCCCAGGGGTGCGCCGCCAGCGCAGGAAAACCGGCAAAAGTCGACGCCGCCACGCGCACACCCTAGCACGGTCGTGGGGGCGGGTGCCGGCGACCGCGTTCCTAGAATTCCCCGCATGCACCTGCACATCCTCGGCATCTGCGGCACGTTCATGGGCGGCCTGGCGGCGCTCGCGCGCGAAGCCGGCCACCGCGTCACCGGCTGCGACGAGGCGGTGTACCCGCCGATGAGCGACCAGCTGCGCGCGCTGGGCATCGACCTCGTCGAGGGCTTCGACGCCGCGCAGACGGCGCTGGCGCCCGACGTCTACGTCGTCGGCAACGTCATCAAGCGCGGCAACCCGCTGATGGAGACGCTGCTCGAGGCCGATGCGCGCATCACGAGCGGGCCGCAGTGGCTGGCCGAGCACGTGCTGCACGGGCGGCACGTGCTCGCCGTGGCCGGCACGCACGGCAAGACGAGCACGACGGCGATGCTGGCGTGGATCCTGGAGTGCGCCGGCCTCGAGCCGGGTTTCCTCGTCGGCGGCATCCCGCAGAACTTCGGCGTCTCGGCGCGCCTCGGCCGTGCCGGGAAGGCGCCCGCGCCCAGCCCCTTCGTCATCGAGGCCGACGAGTACGACACCGCGCTGTTCGACAAGCGCAGCAAGTTCGTGCACTACCGGCCGCGCACGGCGATCCTCAACAACCTCGAGCTCGACCATGCCGACATCTTTCCCGACCTCGCGGCCATCGAGACGCAGTTCCACCACCTCGTGCGCACGATGCCGGCCAGCGGCCTCGTCGTCGTCAACGCCCGCGACGAGGCGCTGGCGCGCGTGCTCCAGCGCGGCTGCTGGAGCCGCGTGCAGCGCTTCGCGACGCGCCGCGAGGAGCCCGGCGGCCTGTCGGCGCGCGGCGACGCGCAGGCCTTCGACGTCCTGCGCGGCAGCCTGAAGCTCGGCCGCGTCGAGTGGGAGCAGATCGGGGAGCACAACCAGCTCAACGCGCTGGCCGCGGTGGCGGCGGCCGAGCATGTCGGCATCGACCCGCAGGCCGCCTGCAGGGCACTCGGCGCCTTCAAGGGCGTCAAGCGGCGCCTCGAGCTGCGCGGCGAGGTCGGCGGCGTGCGCGTCTACGACGACTTCGCGCACCACCCCACGGCGATGCGCACGACGATCGACGGCCTGCGCAGCAAGCTGGAGAAGGAGCACCTGGCCTCGCCGCGCACTGCGGCACCGCGCATCCTCGCCGTCTTCGAGCCGCGCTCGAACACGATGAAGCTCGGCACGATGAAGGCCCAGCTGCCCTGGGCGCTCGAAGGTGCCGATCTCGCGTTCGCGCTGCAGGGCCCCTGGGGCTGGAGCGTCGCCGAGGCGCTGCAACCGATGGGCCGCCAGGCACAGGTGGCCGACAGCGTGGCGGCGCTCGTGGCTGCCATCGCCGCGGCCGCCAGGCCCGGCGACCATGTGCTCGTGATGAGCAATGGCGGCTTCGAGGGCATCCACGGCCGGCTGCTCGACGCGTTGGGCGCACGGCAGCGGGCGGCCTGACACAACCGCCGGCGGCGGTCGACACCGGCCGCCGCTCGCCCCGTGCGTAGGCCGGTTCGTCGCGTCGGCCGGACCGGCGGCGGGGCGACGCGTTACCGTTCGTGCCCGGACCCTGCGACCTGACTTCACGACACCTCCGTAGAAACCATGACTCGACCGCCCCCGCCTCATCTCGCCCCGACCCGCCCCGGCATGCACGGGTCCCGGCCCGGCTGGCCCCGGCTCGGCACCATCGCGCTGGCGGCCGCGCTGGTGGCCGCCTGCGCCACGCCGGGCACCCCCGGGGCCGGTGGCGAGGCCGCATCGGCGACCGCCGGCAAGCCCGCGCAGGCGGTGCCGGCCCGGGCGCCTTCCGCCGGTGCCGCAGCGGCCGCGATGGCCGCCGCGAGCGCCGCCGCGACACCGGCCTCCGGCGCCGCCTCGTCCGCCGCGGCGCGGCCAGCGGCCAGCCCTCCGGGCACGCCACCCCCGTTCGCCGAAGTCACCCGCGGCGCCAAGAGCAGCGACGGCTTCCTGAACCTGTGGACGCGCGACGAGAAGACCTGGCTGGAGATCCCCGCCGAGCGGCTGGACAAGCCCTTCTTCTTCGGCAACTCGCTGGCCTCGGGCCTGGGCAGCGGCTTCGTGCTGCCCGGCCTCACCGGCGCCGAGCAGGTCGTGGTGCTCAGGCGCGTCGGCAACAGCGTGCAGATGGTGGCCGTCAACCTGCTCGCGCGGGCCAGGGAAGGCACGCCGCTCGCGCAGGCGCTCGCCGAGAGCTACTCGGGCAGCCTGCTGGCCGTTGCACCGCTCGCGGCCGCTCCGCACCCCGAGCGCAAGTCGCTGCTCGTCGACGCGCAGCTACTGCTCGGTGGCGACCTCGTCGCGCTCGGCACGTTCCTGGAGCGCTCGTTCCGCGTGCCCTACGGGCACGACCGCGCCAACTCGTCGATCGAGCGAGCACGCACCGGCCGCGAGGGCACGACGCTGACCCTGCGCAACCACTACGCGGTGCCCAAGCTGCCGCTGCCGCCGATCACCGTGCCCGGCGCGCCGCCCCCGAACCCGGCGATGCTGCCGAACCCGCCACGCACGCTGCCCGACGCCAGGAGCTTCTTCGTCTCGGTCGCCTACACGCTGGCGCCGCTGCCCGCGCAGCCCATGAAGGTGCGGCGGGCCGACCAGCGCGTCGGCTTCTTCACCGAGAGCTTCGTCGACTTCGACGACGAGAACGCGGGCGAGCGCCGCACCCACCTCGTGCAGCGCTGGCGGCTGGAGAAGAAGGACCCCGCCGCCGCCGTCTCCGAGCCGAAGGACCCGATCCGCGTCGTCATGGACCGCAACATCCCCGAGAAGTGGCGGCCTGCGGTGCGCGAGGGCATCCTCGAATGGAACAAGGCCTTCGAGCGGGCGGGGTTCCGCAATGCGCTCGTCGTCGAGCAGCAGCCGGCCGATGCCGACTGGGCCTCGGTGGAAGGGATGCGGCTGCTGGCCGTGCGCTGGTTCGCGATGGACGGGCCGGGTGCAACCGCCGTCGGCCCGAGCCAGAGCGACCCGCGCACGGGCGAGATCCTGCGCGGCGCGGCCATCGTTCCGGAGAACTGGGCGCGGTTCGACCGCAGCGTCGTCGCCGACACCGCGCCGCGCATGCCCGGTCACGAGACGGCGGCCACCGAGGCGGGGCACGCGCTTCGCGGGGAGTTCGCGCGGCGCTTCGCCGCCTGCACCTTCGCCGACGAGGCCCTCGAACAGGCCGCGTTCGGTCTGGAGCTGCTGGCGTTGCGCGGCGAGGTCGAAAGGGGCAGCGCCGACGCCGACCGCTACATCGCCGCCAGCCTGAAGGCCGTCGTCGTGCACGAGGTCGGCCACGTGCTCGGCCTGCGCCACAACTTCAGGGCTTCCACCGGCATCACGCTGGCGCAACTGCGCGACAAGGCCTTCACGGCGCAGCGCGGCATCTCGAACTCGGTGATGGACTACAACGCACCGAATCTGGCCCTGCCCGACGAGCCGGTGGCCGACATCCACATGCCGGGCCTCGGCGCGTACGACTACTGGGCCATCGAGTACGGGTATCGCGAGTACGCCACGCCGGCCGAGGAGGCCCAGGCGCTGGCGCGGCTGGCGGCGCGGGGCGACACCGAGCCCGCGCTCGCCTACGCGACCGACGGCGAAGCGAGCGCGGGCGACCCGACGGTCAACCGCTTCGACCTCGGCGACGACCCGTTGGCCTACGCCCGCCGCCAGCTGGCGCTGGCGCGCGAGCTGTGGGATCGCACGCAGTCGCGCCCGCTCCCGGCCGACGACACGATGGAGGTGTACCGTCGCAACCTCTCGCGCGGCCTGTCCCGCGTGTCCGGCGCCGTGGCGTTGCTCGCCAAGTACGTGGGCGGCGCCGTCACCAGCCGCGCCACGGCCGGTGCCGACAAGCCGCTCGTCGCGCCGGTTCCGGCCGCCCAGCAGCGCGCCGCGCTGGCGGTGGTGCTCGACGAGGTGTTCGCCAGCTCGAGCTTCCGCTTCCAGCCGCGCTACATGAGCCGGCTCGGCGTCGACCAGCGCGAAGGCAACAGCTTCGGCCGCGTCGCCGACTTCAGCCTCGGCAGCACGGTGCTCGGCATCCAGCGCTCGGCGCTCGATGCGCTGATGTCCGACGGCATCGCCCAGCGCCTGGCCGACGCCGAAGCGAAGGTCAGCGACCTGCGTGAGCTGCTCACCTACGCCGAGCTGCAGGACAAGCTGGCCGGTGCGGTGTGGTCGGAGACGGCGCCGCCGGGCAAGGGCGGGCCCCGCCAGCTCGTCAAGCCGTCGCTCGATCCGGCCTCGGCCCGACCGGCGCCCACCGACATCGACAGCCTGCGGCGCAACCTGCAGCGCGAACACCTGCGCCGGCTCGCCGCAGGCGTGCTGCGCGGCGCGTCGCCGGCGGCTGCCGACGTGCGTGCGGTGCATCGCCAGGTGGCGCTGCAGCTCGAGGCACAGCTCAAGGGCGCGCTGCAGTCGCGCAACTGGACGCCGATGGCCCGCGCGCACCTCTCCGACAGCCTGGCCACGCTGAGCGAGGCGCTGAAGGCGCCGTTGAACCGGCAGGGCGTCTAGCGCCCGCCGGAGGAGCGCGTGGCGCGCGGCCAAGGCGGGGCCCGCCGCAGCGCGGCCGGGCCGCACCCCTCCCGCGTCACGCGCGTCGCGCCACCCGGTCCGCGCCTTCAGCCGCGCGGCGCGAGCAGGAAGTCCACGCTGGCAGGGCGCCCGGCCAGCGCCAGCGTTGCGGTGGCCGCCGGCATGGCGGCGATGCGCCGGCCGCGCCGGTAGACCGCCAGCCGCGTCGCGCGCAGCCGGATCGCCTCCACCGGGTCGCGCGCCTGCAGCCACACGAAGTCGGCGTGGCAGCCGGCTTCGAGGCCGTAGCCCTGCAGATGCAGCAGCCGCGCCGGCGCGCTCGTCACCGCTTCGAAGCACTGGCGCATGGCCGCCTGGCTCGTCATCTGCGCCACGTGCAGGCCCATCGCGGCCACCTCGAGCATGTCGCCGCTGCCCAGGCTGTACCACGGGTCCATCACGCAGTCGTGGCCGAAGGCCACCGTGAGGCCGGCGGCCAGCTGCTCGGGCACGCGCGTCATGCCGCGGCGCTTGGGGTAGGTGTCGTGGCGGCCCTGCAGCGTGATGTTGATGAGCGGGTTCGCGACCACGCCCAGCCGCGCCTCGGCCATCAGCGGCAGCAGCTTGCTGACGTAGTAGTTGTCCATGCTGTGCATGGAGGTGAGATGGCTGCCGGTGACGCGGCCCTGCAGGCCCAGGCGCACGGTCTCGGCGGCCAGCGTCTCGACGTGGCGCGAGTGCGGGTCGTCGCTCTCGTCGCAGTGCATGTCCACCAGCCGCCCCTGCCCGGCGGCGATCTCGCAGAGCAGGCGCACGCTCTCGGCGCCGGCCGCCATCGTGCGCTCGAAGTGCGGGATGCCGCCGACGACGTCGACGCCCATCGCGAGCGAGCGCTTGAGGTTCTCCAGCGCGCCGGGCGCGCGCAGCACGCCGTCCTGCGGGAAGGCGACGAGCTGCAGGTCGAGGTAGGGCGCGACGCGCTTCTTCACCTCCAGCAGCGCCTCCACGGCCAGCAGGCGCGGGTCGCAGACGTCGACGTGCGAGCGAATGGCCAGCAGCCCGCGCGCCACCGCCCAGTCGCAGTAGGCGAGCGCGCGCTCGACGAGCGCCTCCTGCGTCAGCAGCGGCTTCAGCTCGCCCCACAGCGCGATGCCCTCCAGCAGCGTGCCGCTGGCGTTGACGCGCGGCAGGCCATGGCTGAGCGTGGCGTCCATGTGGAAGTGCGCGTCGACGAAGGGCGGGCTGACGAGCAGCCCTTGTGCATCCAACACGTCGCGCGCAGCAGGCGCCGCCGCAGCGTCCAGCCCGAGCCCCTCGCGCACCTCGGCGATGCGGCCGTCCTTCACGGCGATGCCCACGCCGCGGCGGCCGTCGGGCAGCGCGGCGTTGCGCACGAGCAGGTCGAGCATCAGCGTTCCCCTTTCCGATACGGCTTCATCAGCGCCTGCGGGTAGCTCGCGCGCCGCGCCACCAGCACCAGCGCGGCGATCGACAGCAGGTAAGGCAGCATCAGGTAGACCTGATAGGGCACCACGCCGCCGCCGCTTTGCTGCAGGCGCAGCTGCAGCGCGTCGAAGAACGCGAACAGCAGCGCCCCCAGCAGCGCCTTGCCCGGCCGCCACGACGCGAACACCACCAGCGCCACGCACACCCAGCCGCGGCCATTGACCATGTTGAAGAAGAAGGCGTTGAACGCGGCCAGCGTGAGGAACGAGCCGGCCACGCCCATCAGCGCCGAGCCGGCGACGATGGCGCTCGTGCGCACCGCCGCCACCGAGAGGCCCTGCCCTTCGGCGGCGTGCGGGTTCTCGCCCACCATGCGCAGCGCCAGCCCCGCCGGCGTGCGCTGGATGAACCACGCCAGCAGCGGCACGAGCAAGAGCGCCAGCAGCACGAGCGGCGTCTGCTGCGAGAGCACCGGCACGGGCAGCCACGACATCTCGGCAAAGGGCGTGATGGTCGGCGGCGTGTTCACCTTCGGGAAGCCGACGCGGTAGCCGTAGTACGACAGCGCCGTCGCCAGCATCGTGATGCCCAGGCCCGAGACGTGCTGCGACAGCGCCAGGCCGACCGTGAGCCCCGCGTGCAGCAGGCCGAAGACGGCGCCGGTGGCCGCGGCGACCGCCACGCCGCCCCAGAGCCCGAGCCCCGCGTACACCGCGAGCCAGCCGGCGAAGGCGCCCGCGACCATGATGCCCTCGATGCCGAGGTTGAGCACGCCGGCGCGCTCGCACAGCAGCACGCCGAGCGTGCCGAGGATCAGCGGCGTGGCGATGCGCAGCACCGCCACCCAGAAGGCGCCGCTGGCGACGAGGTCGAGCGCCTCGGTCATCGCGGGCGGGGAGCGGAGGTCGCCGGCGCCGGGGCCGGCGAGGCGGGCGGAACGGTCGCGGCAGCAACGGGCGACCCACCGGTTGCCGCCGGCGCACCGGCCGCGCCCGGAGCGGTGGCCGTGCGCGCGGCCGCGAGGTTCCGCCGCAACACGGCCAGCTCGCCATCGCGCTGCACGGCAGCGATGTGCTGGCGTTGCCGTTCGACGGTGTCGCAGCCGAGCGGGCGCTTCTCGTCCACGGCCCAGTGGTGCTCCTGCTTCTGCAGCGCCGCCACCTCCTCGTCCAGCCGTTGCAGCTGCGGCGCGGCCCAGCCGATGTGCTCGCCGAGCTCGCGACCGAGCATCAGCGATTGCACCGAGTCGCCGTGCTCGACGAGCAGGCGGGCCAGCCGCTCGCACTCGGCGGCAGGGGCGGGCGGGGTGGCACCCGCCGCCAAGGCGGCCGTGCTGCCGGCCGGGGCCCCCGACGACGCGGCCCTGCATCGCTGCAGCACCGGCGCAAGCGGCGGTGCCGGGAAGGCCGTGTCGCGCGCCATCGCCTCCATCGAGAGCGACCCGATGAGGTAGCCCGGCACGTCCGGCGGCACCGCGCCGAGCAGCACGCCGGCCAGGCCGAGCGGGTGCTCGCGCCAGTACTGCGCGCGGGCCAGGCCGGCCCAGGCCGCATCCGCCGAGGCGGGCTCCTCGGCGGCCCAGTCGAGCCAGTGCAGCGCGTTGGCCGGCTCGGCCTGCACGCGGGCGCGCACCAGCCTGCGGCGGCAGGCGCCTTCGTCCTCGACGAAGGGGCAGGCCGTGGCCGCCCAGCGCAGCGCCTGCGCGTCGCGGCTGGCCAGCGCATCGGCAATCAGGCCCCGCGCCCAAGCCGCCTCGGCCGCGGGGTCGGAGGTCGTCGGCTGCTGCAGCAGGCCGGCGGCCACGCGCAGCCGCGCATCGCCGCCACCCAGCGTCTGCAGCAGGCGCGCCTGCGCCTCCTCGAAGGCGAAGCGACCGACGGGCGCCGGCAGCTCGGGGAGCGCGCCGCCCTCGCGGTCGCCGCCGCCTCCGGGCACGACGATGCGGCCGAGGCCGCACAGCTCGTGCGCCACCGGGCCGGAGGCGCCCGCGGCCCGGCCGGCCAGCGCGGCGGAGGCGGGCGACGATGCCGCGGCCTGGGGCGCTTCGGCGGCCGGCGCCGCGCCCGGGTGCGGCTCCAGCGTGCTCGGTGCGCGCAGCCAGGGGAAAGGCACCTCGGCGCGGCGCTCGTCCACCGGCGCGGGGCGCGAGATCCATCCCACGAGCGCGGCCAGCGCGAGCGCGCCTGCCGCGCCCGCCGCGACCCAGGCGCGCCGCCGCTTGCGCCCGGCCTCCGACGTGACGCGCCCGAGGTCTTTCATGCCCCGCTCCCGTCGCCGGCCGCGGCCCGTGCCATCGGCCGCCAGCGGATGCGGTACTGCGCCAGCAGCGTTGCCACGAGCACCGCGATCAGCGAGGTCGCCACCACCACGTCGGCGATGTAGGTCGGCACGCCGACGACGCGGCTCATGCTGTCGGCTCCCACCAGCATGCCGGCGACGAAGACGCCGGCCGCCAGCACCGCGAGCGGCTGCAAACCGGCGAGCATCGCGATCACGATGCCGGTGTAGCCGTAGCCCGGCGACATGTCGAGCGTCACGTAGCCGGCGCGCCCCGCCACCTCGATGGCTCCGGCCAGCCCCGCGAGCGCGCCGGACATCAGCGCCACGACGAGCGTGGTGCGCAGGGCGGGCACGCCGGCGAACGCGGCGGCCCGCGCGTTGGCACCGCTGGCGCGGATGTGGAAGCCGAGCACGGTGAAGCGGAACACGAGGGCGAGCACGACCGACAGGCCCGCGGCGATGAACAGGCCGCTGTGCAGGCGCAGACCTTGCACGAGGCGGGTGAGTTCCAGGTCGGCCGGAATGGGCACGCTCTGCGGCCAGCCCATCGACGTCGGGTCCTTCATCGGCCCGTCGAGCAGGGCCGACACGCCCAGCAGGATGACGAAGTTCAGCAGCAGTGTCGTCACCACCTCGTCGACGCCGAGCCGCGCCTTCAGCCACGCCGGCCCGAGCAGCAACGCGGCGCCCGCCACCGCCGCCGCCGCGAAGACGACGAGCAGCGCCAGCCACGCCGGCCACAGCAGCGCGGGCGTCCCCTCGGCGCCTTCGGTGACGAGCCAGCTGCCCACCATCACCGCCGCCATCGCACCGCCGTAGAGCTGCCCCTCGCCGCCGATGTTGTAGAGGTGCGCGCGGAAGGCCACGGTGGCGGCCAGGCCCGTCAGCACCAGCGGCACGGCCCGCGTGAGCGTCTCGCTCCAGGCGAAGAGCGAGCCGAAGCCGCCCGCGGCGATGGCCGCGTACGTGCGCCCGACCGGCGCGCCGGCCCACAGCACGAGCAGCGCGCAGACGAGCAGCGTCGCGGCGACGGCACCGAGCGGCGCCAGCACGAGCGCCAGCGGCGACGGGACCTCGCGACGCTCAAGCCGCATGACGCCTCGCGCGCCTCACGGGTGGGCCGCGCCGGCCATCGCCAGGCCGATCGACTCGCGCGTCCAGCGCTCGCCGGGGCGCGCCTCGCTCAGCCGGCCGTCGTGCATCACGGCGATGCGGTCGCCGAGCGCCATGACCTCGTCGAGGTCGTCGGAGATGACGAGCACGGCGGCACCGGCGTCGCGCGCGGCGATGAGCTGTCGCTGCACCGACGCCACGGCGCCCACGTCCAGGCCCCAGGTGGGCTGGTGGGCGACGATGAGGCGGGCGGCGGGCGCGCCCGGCGACGCGCCGCCCTCGTCCGGCGCCGTCAGCGCGCGCCCGAGGATGAGCTTCTGCATGTTGCCGCCCGAGAGCGCCCGCACCGGCGCTTCGAGCCCGCCACCGCGCACGTCGAAGCGCTCGACGATGCGTCGGGCATGCGCCCGCGCCGCCCGCCGGCGGATCCAGCGCAGCCCGAGGAACCGGCGCGAGAACGCCGGCGTCGAGAGCCGCTCGCTGACCGCGTTCTCCCAGAGGCTGAGGTCGCCGACGACGCCGGTGCCCTGCCGGTCCTCGGGGATGCGCGCGACGCCCCGGCGCACGCGCTCGGCCGGGTGGCTGGGCATCGGCGCATCGTCGAGCCGGACTCGCCCGGCGGTCGGCAGATGCGTGCCGTTGAGCACGCCGGCCAGCGCCGCCTGCCCGTTGCCCGAGACGCCGGCCACGGCCACGATCTCGCCCGCGCACAGTGCGAGCGACACGCCTTCGAGGCGGTCGCGCCCGCTGCGCTCGGTGTGCACGTCCTCGAGCACGCACACCGGTGCGCCCACGCGGGCGGCCGGTGCGCGCACCGGCGCCTGCACCGCGTGGCCCACCATCCACGACGCGAGCTGCGCCGCGCTGACGGTGCCGCCCTGGTTGTCGGCCTCGGCCACCAGGCGGCCGCCGCGCAGCACCGCGATGCGGTGCGACACCCGCTGCACCTCGGCGAGCTTGTGGCTGATGAAGACGATCGAGAGCCCCTCGGCCACCATCTGGCCGAGCGTCGCGAACAGCGACTCGCTCTCCTGCGGCGTGAGCACCGCGGTGGGTTCGTCGAGGATGAGGATGCGCGCGCCGCGCACCAGGGCCTTCAGGATCTCGACACGCTGGCGCTCGCCGACGCTGAGCCCGCCCACGCGCGCATCGGGCTCGACGGCAAGCCCGAACCGCCTTGCCTCGGCCAGCAGGCGCGAGCGCGCCGCGTCGCGCCGCGACCACGGGCGCCAGAGCGGCTCGGTACCCAGCATCACGTTGTCCAGCACCGAGAGGTTGTCGGCGAGCGTGAAGTGCTGGTGCACCATGCCGATGCCGGCGGCCAGCGCCGCCTTCGGCTGGCCGGGCGGCAGCGGCCGGCCGTCGACCTCGACGTGCCCTTCGTCGGCGACGTAGTGGCCGAAGAGGATCGACACCAGCGTCGACTTGCCGGCGCCGTTCTCGCCCAGCAGCGCCAGCACCTCGCCACGGGCCAGCGTGAGCGAGATGCCGTCGTTGGCCACCAGCGCGCCGAAGCGCTTGGTGATGCCGCTGAGCCGGAGGACGGGTTCGCTCACCGGACCGCGGCAGGGCGCGAGGCTCGTCGGCGAGGTCGGCAGGCGCGTCGGACGCTCGGTCGGGCGCCGCTCAGACGCTCGACTTGGGCTGCGAGTCGTCGACCTTCACGACGAACTTGCCGTCGAGGATCGCCTTCTCCTTGGCGCGCACCTTGGCGACGAGCTCCTTCGGCAGCTTGTTCTCGAAGGTGCCCAGCGGGGCCAGCTCGCTGCCCTTGTGCTTCATCATCGAGTAGGGGCCGTAGTCCTCGGCGGTGAACTTGCCGCTCTTCACGAGGCCGAGCGCACGGTCGATCGTCGGCTCCATGTGCCACAGCGCGCTCGCGACCACCGTGTCGGGGTACTTGTCCTGCGTGTTGATGACGTTGCCGATGGCCAGCACCTTGCGCTCCTTGGCCGCGTCGCTGACGCCGAAGCGCTCCGCGTACATCACGTCGGCACCCTTGTCGATCTGCGCGAAGGCGGCCTCCTTGGCCTTGGGCGGGTCGAACCAGCTGTTGATGAAGGTGACCATGAACTGGACCTTCGGGTTCACCTCGCGCGCACCGGCCATGAAGGCGTGCATCAGCCGGTTCACCTCGGGGATGGGGAAGCCGCCCACCATGCCGATCTTGTTGCTCTTCGTGATGCCGCCGGCGATCATGCCGGTGAGGTAGGCCGGGTCCTGGATGTAGTTGTCGAAGACGGCGAAGTTCGGCGCCTGCGGCTTGCCCGAGCTGCCCATCAGGAAGCTGATCTTCGGGAAGTCCTTGGCCACCTTGCGCGCCGCGGCCTCCACCGCGAAGCTCTCGCCGACGATGAGCTGCGCACCGCCGGTGGCGTACTCACGCATCACGCGCTCGTAGTCGGCGTTGGCGACGTTCTCGCTCGCCTTGTACTCGATGTCGCCGCGCGCCTCGGCCGCCTTCAGCGCCTTGTGGATGCGGCTCACCCACTGCTGCTCGAACGGCACCGTGTAGATCGCCGCGACCTTGATCTTGGCGCCTTGCGCGCGTGCGAGCCCGCTGGCCCAAGCGGCCGCGGCGGCGCCGGCCAGTGCGATCTGGCGGCGGGTGAAGCGGGGAAACGTCATGTGCTGCCCTCCTGGAAAGTGTGCTGTGGCGGTCGGGAAACCGTGGGATGTTAAGGGCGCGCGTCCCGACATCCGCGGCCGCGGCGGCCCTGGCCCGCGGCCCGCGCTTCCCGCCGGCAGACAGGGCACCGTCCGGGTGCACCCTTCACCGCCTCTGCGCGCGCAACCAGTCCATCGCCAGGGCCTGTGCACGCTCCAGGTGCCGCAGCCCGGCGTCGCTCGGCGTCTCGCCGAGCCCGAACGACGCGCCCTCGATCGCGAGCAGCCAGGCCGGCGGCGCCCGGCCGTCGATCTGCTCGGCGACGCGCAGCACGGCACCGGGCGGCATCGCGTGCGTCGCCGCCGCGGGCGCGGTGTCGGCCTGCACGGGCACCAGCTGCGCGCCCCGCGCCGCCCCCGCGCGCGCGGCGTCGACGAACAGCACGCCGCGGCGGCCGCGCAGGTCGAGCGCGTGTTCGACCTGCAGCTGGAAGTCCGTCAGCAGATCGACCTCGCCACCGGCCTCGACGCCGAGTTCGCGCAGCCGCTCGAGCAGCAGCGGCCCGAGTGCGTCGTCGCCGCGGGCCGGGTTGCCCACGGCGATCACGAGCCAGGGCCGGGGGCCCACGTCGGGCCGGGAGGGGGGCTCGGGTGCCCCGCTCATGCCGTGCTCGTGCCGCGCCCGTGCCGCACGCTCGTGCCGCGCTCGTGCGGGTTCACGGCGCGAGCCGCGCGAGCCGCCCGTCGCCGTCGCGTCGCACGCGCTCGCGCGGCAGGCCGTCCGGCCCCACGAGGCTGACCTCCAGCGGCATGCGGCCGAGCGCGTGCGTGGCACAGCTCAGGCACGGGTCGTAGGCGCGGATCGCGACCTCGATGCGGTTGAGCATCGGCTCGCCGACCTCGCGCCCGTCGAAGACCTCGCGCGCCACCGCCAGCACCGACTCGTTCATCGCGCGGTTGTTGTGCGTGGTGCTGACGATCAGGTCGCAGGCAGCGATCATGTCGTCCTCCCCGATCACGTAGCGGTGGATCAGGGTGCCGCGCGGCGCCTCGATCACTCCCACGCCTTCGCGATGCGCCGGCGCCGGATCGGGCAGCGTCGCCGTGAGCTCGCCTTCGACGAGGGCATCGTCGCGCAGCAGCTCGCCGATGACCTCCATCGCGTGCAGCATCTCGATCATGCGCGACCAGTGGTAGGCCAGCGTCGCCTGCACCGGCCCCTCGGCCAGCAGGCGCCGGCGCTGCGCCTCGGCGCGCGGGCTCGGCAGGCGGTCGCAGGTGTGCATGCGGGCCAGCGGCCCGACGCGGTACCAGCCGCGCTCGGGGCCGAGCGAGCGGAGGTAGGGGAACTTCAGGTAGGTCCACGGTTCCGTGCGCTCCTCGATCAGCGTGCGCACCGTCTGCACGTCGACGCCGTCGAGCAGCAGGCCGCCCTCGGCATCGCGGGCGCGCAGCACGCCGTCGTAGAGGTCGAGCGCGCCGTCCGCGCGCACGAGCGAGAGCCAGGAGGTGCGCAGCGTGCCGAAGCGCTCGTGCTGCGCCCGGTCCTCCCCGTACAGCCGTGCGGCGAGCTCCACCGCCTCCTCGCACCAGCCGATCATCTGCGGCACCTGGGCCGCCAGCTCGGCGCGCTCGGCCGGGGCCAGCCGCCGGTTGACGCCACCGGGCACCGAGCCCGTCCCGTGTACGCGCTTGCCGGCGGTGAGCCGGATCACCTCCTGCCCGTACTTGCGCAGCAGCACGCCGCGCCGGGCGATGTCGGGGTGCGCCGCGGCGACACCGACGATGTTGCGACGGCCGACCTCGCTGTCGAAGCCGAACAGCAGATCGGGCGAGGCGAGGTGGAAGAAGTGCAGCGCGTGGCTCTGCATGATCTGGCCGTAGTGCATGAGCCGCCGCATCGCCACCGCGGTCGGCGGCACCGAGGCGACGCCGAGCGCCACCTCCAGCGCCTTGCTGGCGGCCAGGTGGTGCGAGACCGGGCAGATGCCGCACAGCCGCTGCACGAGCACCGGCACCTCCCAATAGGGCCTGCCGACGATGAAGGCCTCGAAGCCGCGGAACTCGACGATGTGCAGCCGCGCCTGGCGGACGTGGTTGTGCTCGTCGAGCAGCAACGTCACCTTGCCGTGCCCCTCGACGCGCGTCAGCGGGTCGATGGCGACCCGGCGCAGGCCCTCGGTCTCGGCGGCGGGGGCGGCAGCGTCGGGCATGGCGCGGTCCTTCTCGGTCGGGGTCCGTTCAGTCGTAGCGCACGAGGCCGCGGCCGAGCTTCGGCTCGCGGCCGTCGAGCAGCGCGCCGAGGAAGGCCCAGATCGCGTCCGCGCCGGGCGGGCACCCGGGCAGGAAGTGGTCGACGTGCACGACCTCGTGGATCGGGTGCACGCGCGCCAGCGGCAGCGGCAGCTCCGGGTCGTTCGGCACGGCACTGCCGGGCGCGAGGCCGGGCCGCTGCTCGTAGACGCTGCGCAGGATCTGGCCGACGTCCATCGCGTTGCGCTGCGCCGGCAGGCCGCCGTTGATGGCACAGGCCCCCACGGCGACGAGCACGCGGCAGCGGGCCCGGAACTCGCGCAGCACGTGCACGTTCTCGGCGTTGCACAGCCCGCCCTCGACGAGGCCGATGTCGCACGGCCCGCAGTGCTTGATGTCGGTGAGCGGCGAACGGTCGAACTCGACCCGCTCGAAGAGCGGGAACAGCCGCTCGTCGAGGTCCATCAGCGACATGTGGCAGCCGAAGCAGCCGGCCAGCGAGCAGGTGGCGATGCGCAGGCGGCGCGGGGTCTCCCGAGGGGTCTCCCTAGAGGTCTCTCGCGGGGCCTCCCGCACGGCTTCCGGCGGCGCCTCATGTCGCGCGTCGCGCAGGTCGTCAGGATCGGGCATCGTCGTCCTCCGGGTGACGGCCTGGCTCCGCCGCGGCGCCGGCGGCCGCCGCGTCCTCGACGTCGACGCGGCGTGCGCCGATCGGGACCTCGAAGCCGCGTCGCTTGGGCAGGATCGCCCCCACGGGGCACACCCGGGCCGCGAGGTCCTCGGGCTCGAGCGCGCTGTCACCCAGGCGGCCGCTCGGCGAGTTCACGAGCAGGCGCGTGCCGATGCCATGACCGCCGATCGCGAACACGTCCTTGCCGTCGACCTCGTGGCTCGCGCGCACGCACAGCTTGCACAGGATGCAGCGGTTGAACTCCAGCCACAACCGCGGGTGGCTCGCGTCGACGGCACGCTGCGGGTGGAACTCGTCGAACTCCGGGCCCGTCATGCCGAGCTCGTAGCCGGCCGACTGCAGCCGGCAGTCGCCGCTCTTCTCGCAGCCGGGGCAGAAGTGGTTGCCCTCCACGAAAAGCATCTGCACCAGCATGCGCCGGCGCTCGTCGAGCTCGGGGGTGCGGTTCTCGACCACGAGGCCGGGCGCCGCGCGTGTCGTGCAGGCGGCGGCGAGGCGGCCACTCACACGCACCGTGCACAGCCGGCAGGCACCGCTCTGCCCCAGGCGGGGATGCCAGCACAGGTGCGGCACGTGCACGCCGGCGCGCACGGCCGCCGACATCAGCGTGTCGCCGTCTTCGAAGGGCACCTCGGCCCCGTCGAGCCGGAAGGTGCTCATCCGTGCCGCTCCAGGTGCGCGCCCGGGTCGTCTCGACCGGTGACGCGGCGCGCCGCCTCGAGCTCGGCGTCGAGGTCGAACCCCGGCTGGAAGTCCGGCGCCTGCAGGCGACGCTCGTAGGCGGGGCGGAAGCGTGCCAGCGTGTCGCGCAGCGCGTTGGTCGCCGAGGCGCCGAGGCCGCAGTGCGTGGTGCCGTGCAGCAGCGACTCCAGCGCCTCCAGGGTGGCACCGTCGAACATCGAGCCGTGCCCCTCGGCGATCTTGTCCATGCGGCGGCGCACGAGCTCGGTGCCGACGCGGCACGGCGTGCAGAAGCCGCAGCTCTCGTGGGCGAAGAAGTGCGCGAAGCTGCGCGCCACCTCGAACATGTCGCGTGCCGCGTCGAACACCATCAGCGCGCCGGCCGTGGGCACGTCCTCGAAGGCGATGCGGCGGCCGAACTCGTGCTCTGCCAGGCACAGCCCCGAGGCGCCGCCGACCTGGACGGCCTGCACCGGCCGGCCAGGCGCGCTGCCATGCCCCGCACCGCAGTCGTGCAGGATCTCCTCCAGCGTGACGCCGAAGGGGTACTCGTAGACGCCGGGCCGCGCGCAGTCGCCGCTCACCGAGTGCAGCTTGGTGCCCGTGCTCTCGGGCGTGCCGATGCCGGCCCACCAGGCGCCGCCCCGCGTCGCGATGTGCGCCGCGGCCACGAAGGTCTCGACGTTGTTGACCACCGTCGGCTGCCCGAGGTAGCCGCGCTGCACCGGGAAGGGCGGCCGGATGCGCGGCGTGCCACGCTTGCCCTCCAGCGACTCGATGAGGGCGCTCTCCTCGCCGCAGACGTAGGCGCCGGCGCCGACGTGGATCTCGATGTCGAAGTCGAAGCCCGCGACGCCGAGCGTGTTCGCCCCGAGCAGGCCGGCCTCCCGGCGGCGCGCCAGTACGCCCTGCAGCCCGTCGAGGAGGTAGCGGTACTCCCCGCGCAGGTAGACCAGGCCCCGCTTCGCACCGAGCACGTGCGCCGCGACCGTCATGCCCTCGAACACCGCATCGGCGTGGCGCCGCAGCAGCACGCGGTCCTTGAACGTGCCGGGCTCGCCCTCGTCGGCGTTGCAGACGACCACCCGGGTGCCGCCCTCCGGCACGGCGGCCGTCCGCGCCAGGCGCCACTTGTCGGCGGTGGCGAAGCCCGCGCCGCCGCGCCCGCGCAGGCGCGAGGCCGCCACCTCGTCGAGCGTGGCATCGGCGCCCCGGGCCAGCGTGGCACGCAGCGCCTCGCCTCGCATCGGCGGCGCGCCGAGCAGCACGTCGGCACGGCGCACGTGATCGTCGATCTCGAACCACTCGGCCGGCCAGTTCTCCATCGGCTCGCCGGCCCGCAGCAGGTCGGCCAGTTGCACGACGCGCGGTTCATCCAGTCGCGTGAGCGCTCGCTGCTGGTTCACGAGCGCGGCCGGCCCCTGGTCGCCGAGCCCGATGCAGGAAGCGAAGTCGACGCTGGCCAGCCCGTCGGGCGTGCGCTGGCCGGGCGCGATGCCCAGCCGGCGGCACAACGTGCGCGCCAGATGGCGGCTGCCGGTCATGCGGTCGGTGACGTTGTCGCTGAACAGCAGGTGGTGGCGGCCGACCTCGCGCAGGTGGAAGAAGCGGTAGAAGCTGGCGACGCCCTCGACCTTGGCCGGCGTCAGGCCGACGCCGGCGGCCACCTGCGCCAGCACCTCGCGCGGCAGCCAGCGCGTCTGTTCCTGCACCTCGCGCAGGATCTGCACGAGCGCATCGCGCCTGCCGCCGTGGCGGTGCAGGACCTGCGCCACGGACGCGGCACGGGAATCGGATTCGGTCATGCGCAGGGCCGCCCGAACGTCGCACCGGAGTCCATCGGCAGGCATTTTGGCGGCACGTGCCGGCGTCAGACCATGACCCTCGTCAGCAAGGGTGCGGGCCGGCGGCGGCGCCGGCCGCGCCGATAGACTCGTCGGCGTCGTGATCACGCACCTGCTCTACCTGCACGGCTTCCGCTCCTCGCCTCGCTCGTTCAAGGCGCAGATGCTCGCGGACTGGCTGACCGCGCACCGGCCCGACGTGACCTGGTGGTGCCCGCAGCTGCCGCCTTCGCCGCGCGAGGCGATCGCGCTGGCCGAGCAGGGCACCGCCGGCTGGCCGCCGCAGGGTCGCGCGGTGCTGGGCAGCTCGCTCGGCGGTTTCTACGCCACCGTGCTGGCCGAGCGCTGGGGCTGCCCGGCGGTGGTGATGAACCCGGCCGTCGACCCCGCGCGCGACCTCGTGCGCTACGTCGGCGAGCAGCGGGCCTTCCACGATCCGACGCAGCGTTTCGAGTTCCGCGCCGACTACATCGACGAGCTGCGCGCCCTCGCGCCGGCCTCCGTGACCCGGCCCGAGCGCTACTACACCCTCATCGCCAAGGGCGACGAGCTGCTGGACTGGCGCGAGATGCGCGCCCGCTACCCCGGTGCCGCCGGGCGCCTGCTCGAGGGCAGCGACCACGGCCTGTCGGACTTCGCCGAGCATCTGCCCGCCATCCTCGAGTTCCTGCATCTCGGCCCGGCCCGCTGACCCAGGCCGCCCCGGCCGGCGAGTCCCCGCAGGCGTGTCGGCCTGCCCGCCTGGCGCGGTGGGTGCGCCGGGCCGGGCGGCGGCGTCCCGGCGACAATCCGGCCTGATGTACGCCCTCTTCGACGACGCCGGCCGATTCCATGCCGGGCGCGTGCTGTCCGACAGCGAGAGCTCCCTGCAGGTGGAGCTGGAGTCGGGCAAGCGCGTCAAGGTCAAGGCCGCCCACGTGATGCTGCGCTTCGAGAAGCCCGCGCCGGCGGAGCTGATGGCGCGCGCACAGGCGCTGGCCGGCGAGATCGACCTCGACCTCGCGTGGGAGTTCGCGCCCGAGAGCGAGTTCGGCTTCGCCGAGCTCGCGCGCGACTACTTCGAGGCCGGCGCCGGGCCCGAGAAGCAGGCCGCGGCCCTCTTCCGGCTCTTCGAGGCGCCGCACTACTTCCGCCGGGTCGGCAAGGGACAGTTCAAGAAGGCGCCGGAGGAGACGGTCAAGGCGGCGCTGGCCGCCATCGAGCGCAAGAAGCGCGTCGCCGAGCAGATCGAGGCCTGGGCGGGCGAGATCGCCGCCGGCCGCTGCCCCGAAGCGGTGCGCGAGCAGCTCTACCGCATCCTCTTCAAGCCGGACAAGAACGCGCCGGAGTACCGGGCCGTCGTCGAGGCGGCCCGGCGGACGCACCGCGCGCCGCTGGACCTGCTCAAGGACGCCGGCGCCATCGACAGCCCCTACCAGTTCCACTGGCGTCGCTTCCTGTTCGAGGTGTTCCCGCGCGGCACCGCCTTCCCGCCGCGCCTGGAGGCGCCGCGCATCAAGGAGGACCTGCCGCTGGCCGAAGGCGTGCAGGCCTTCTCGGTCGACGACTCCGCCACCACCGAGATCGACGACGCGCTGTCGGTGCGCGGCCTCGGCAGCGGCACGGTCACGTTCGGCATCCACATCGCCGCACCCGGGCTGGCCATCGCGCCCGATTCGCCGCTGGACAAGCTGGCGCGCGAGCGCCTGTCCACCGTGTACATGCCGGGTTGGAAGATCACGATGCTGCCGGCCGAGGTGGTGGAGGCCTACACGCTGACCGAGGGCCGCGAGTGCCCGGCCGTGAGCCTGTACGCCACCATCGACGAGGCGACGCTCGAGGTCCGCGCGACCGAGACGCGCCTGGAGCGCGTGCCCATCGTCGCCAACCTGCGCCACGACCGGCTGGACGCGGTCATCACCGAGGAGCTCCTCGCCGAGGTCGCCGGCGGCACGCGCGCTCCGGCGGACGCCGGCTTCCCGTTCGCGGCCGAACTGGCCTTCGGCCATCGGTTGGCGCGCGCGCTGAAGGCGCGGCGCGAGACGGTGCGCGGCAAGCCCGAGACCTTCAACCGCCCCGACTACAGCTTCAGGCTGGAGCGGGAGGACGACACCGGCAGCGGCGAGGAGCCCAGCGGCCGCGAGCGCGTGCTCATCACGCCGCGGCGGCGCGGGGCGCCGCTCGATCTCATCGTCGCCGAGGCGATGATCCTCGCCAACTGCACCTGGGGTGGCTGGCTCGCCGAGCACGGCGTGCCGGGCATCTACCGCAGCCAGGCGAGCCTGGCGCCCGGGATCAAGGTGCGCATGGGCGTCAAGCCGCTGCCGCACGCCGGCATGGGCGTGCCGCAGTACGCCTGGGCGACGTCGCCGCTGCGCCGCTGCGTCGACCTCGTCAACCAGTGGCAGATCATCGCCGTCGCGCGCCAGGGCCGCACGGCGGCCCTGGTGGCGCCCTTCAAGCCACGCGATGCCGGGCTCTTCGCGCTCATCTCCGCCTTCGATGCGGCCTATGCGGCCTACAACGACTTCCAGAACGGGATCGAGCGCTACTGGACGCTGCGCTGGCTGGAGCAGAACGGCGTCGCCGAGCTGGACGCCACGCTCATCAAGCCGGGCGTGGCGCGCGCCGAGACGCTGCCGCTGGTGTTCGCCCTGCCGGGCACCGACCACCTGGCGCGCGGCACCCGCGTGCGCGCTCGCATCGCCGGCATGGACCTGCTGACGCTGGACCTGCACGCGACCCTTGCCGCGACGCTCGAGTCGCTCGCCGGCGGCGCCGGTGCGCCGGCCGAGGGTGCGGCGCCGGAAGCCGAGGACGAGGAAGACGACACCGCGATGGCCGCCGGCCCGCTGCACCTGGCCATCGACGACGCGGCGGCCGAGGAGCCGGCCGCGGCCGAAGGCGCGCCCGCGGGCGCGGCCCCCGGCGCCGCGGCCGGGTGAGGCCGGCGAACGCTCCGAGCCATGGCCGACTTCGAACCGACCCAGATCGACGACCGCTGGCGGGAGGGCGCCGCGGCGAACGCGCCGCGGCCGCCGGTGCGCCGCGCCGCCGCCACCGCCGCGGCCGGTGCCTCGGACCCTTGGGCCGCCGCGCGGGCCGGCACCGGGTTCAGCCTGCGCCTGCGCTGGCGCGAATGGACGACGCTGCAGTGGGCGCTGCTGGTCTCGGGCGCGGTACACGCCGGGCTGCTGACCGTGCGCTTCGTCGACCCGGAGCGCTTCGAGCGCGCCTTCCGCGACACGCCACTGGAGGTGATCCTCGTCAATGCCCGCTCGCGCGAGGCGCCGGTGAAGGCGCAGGCGATCGCGCAGGCCAACCTGGCCGGCGGCGGCGAGGCGGAGAGAGGGCGCGCCACCTCGCCGCTGCCGATGGCACCCCAGGTGGCGCTGGGTGACTCCAGCGAGGAGGCGCGGCGGCGCATCGACCAGCTCGCCCAGGAACAGCAGCAGCTGCTGGCCCAGCTGCGCCGCGAGATCGCCGCGCTGCCGCCGCCCGACCCGCGCCGCGAGCAAGGGACGGCCGAGGAACGCGAGCAGGAGGAGCGCCGGCGCCAGATGCTCCGCATGCTCGCCGAGATCGAGAAGCGCGTGAACGAGGAGAACGCGCGCCCGAAGCGCCGCTACATCAGCCCGGCGACGCGCGAGGAGGTGTACGCGCTGTACTACGACTCGCTGCGCCGGCGCATCGAGGAGCGCGGCACGCGCGACTTTCCCACGCACCAGGGCCAGAAGCTCTACGGCGAGCTGGTGATGAACGTCACCGTCGACGCGAGCGGCCAGGTCGTCGAGACCGAGGTGGTGCGGCCGTCGCGCTCGCGCGTGCTCGACGCGAAGGCGATGTCGATCGTGCGCGCGTCGGCGCCGTTCGGCCCTTTCAGCGGCGCGATGCGCGCACAGGCCGACCAGATCGTCGTCACGGCGCGCTTCCGCTTCACGCGCGAGGACGGGCTGGAGACCTCGCTGACCAGCCGATGACGAGACCACGCCGAGCCGACTGATGCCCGCGACCGACCTTCCCCGCTACGCCGTGCTCGGCAACCCGGTGGCGCACAGCCGCTCGCCGTTCATCCACGAGGCCTTCGCACGCCAGTGCGGGCTGCCGATCCGCTACGAGCGCGTGCTCTGCCCCCTCGACGGCTTCGAGGTCACGCTGCAGGCCTTCGCGGCCGGCGGCGGCCGCGGCGTCAACATCACCGTGCCGTTCAAGTTCCAGGCGCTCGCGATGGCGACGCGGCGCACCCCGCGTGCCGTGCTGGCAGGCGCGGCGAACGTGCTCAAGCTCGACGAGCCCGACGGCTGGCTCGCCGACAACACCGACGGCGTCGGCCTCGTGCGCGACATCGAGCAGGGAGCCGGTGTCGGCCTGGCCGGCCGCCGCGTGCTGCTGCTCGGCGCCGGCGGTGCCGCCGCCGGGGCGCTGGGGCCGCTCATCGCCGCCCGGCCGGCGGAGATCGTGCTTGCGAACCGCACGCGACCGAACGCCGAATCGATCGCCGGCGCGCATGCCGCCTGGGCCGACCGGCATCGGGTCTCGCTGGCCGTGCGCGGCTTCGACGACGCGGGCGCGGGCTTCGACGTGGTGGTCAACGCCACCAGCAGCAGCCTGGCCGGCGCCGGCGTGCCGGTGGGGGCGCAGGTGCTTGCGCCGGGAGCGCTGGCGCTGGACATGATGTACGGCACGGCCGCGGAGCCCTTCCTGCGCTGGGCCGAGGCGGCGGGTGCGCAGGCGCGCGACGGCCTCGGCATGCTCGTCGAGCAGGCGGCCGAGGCCTTCGTCGTGTTCCGGGGCGTGATGCCGCAGGCGGCGCCGGTGCTGGCCGCGCTGCGCGAACAGCTCGCGCGGGAGGCCTCCGAGAAGGCCGCATCCGCAGCATCGCCCGGCACCGCCCCCGCGGCGGATGCCGCCGGTGGACGATGAGGCGCTCGTGGCAGCAGGCACTGCGCCTGCTCGGCCTGCTCGTGCTGAGCCTGCTGGCGCTGCAGCTCGTGTTCGTCGCGCGCATCGCGCTGATGATCGTCATCGACCCGGAGTCGACCACGTTCCAGCGCAGCGAGATGTGGCGCCTGGTCACGCAACGGCGGCCGCTCGCCTGGGCGCAGGAGTGGGTGGACCTGCCGCGCATCTCGACCCACCTGCAGCGCGCCGTCATCGCCAGCGAGGATGCGGGCTTCATCGAGCATGCCGGCGTCGACTGGGATGCCGTCGAGCGGGCCTGGGAGCGCAACCAGCGCGAGGAGGCACGTGCCGCCCGCGCCGCCAGCGCCCGGCCCGCGGCGCGCGGGGCTACGCCCGGCGCGGCGCCGCCGCGGCCGAGGCACCCGCCCAAGCTGGTGGGCGGCAGCACCATCACGCAGCAGCTGGCGAAGAACCTGTTGCTTCACGGCGAGCGCACGGTCCTGCGCAAGGGCCAGGAGCTGGTGCTCACGCTGGCGCTGGAGGTGCTGCTGTCGAAGCAGCGCATCCTGGAGATCTACCTCAACAACGTCGAGTGGGGAGAGGGCCTCTTCGGCGCGCAGGCCGCGGCCCGCTACTACTTCCGTGTCGATGCCGCGCGACTGGCGCCGGAGCCCGCCGCGCGGCTGGCGGTGATGCTGCCTGCCCCGAAGCGCTTCGAGAAGGCTCCGGCGTCGCCGTACGTCCTGGACCGGGCGGCGGCCATCGTGGCGCGCATGGGCGCCGTCGACTTGCCGCGCTGAGGGTTCCGATGGAACGCGCCGACGAGGAACTGCTGGCCGCGGCGGCCCGCCTGGTCGTCGAGGAGGGCCTCGAGTACGCCTCGGCGAAGCGCCGCGCCGCACGCGACCTGGGGCGGCGCGGCGGCGGCCGACAGTCCGAGCTGCCGTCCAACGAGGCGGTGGAGGAAGCGGTGCGCGAACACCTGGCGATCTTCTGCGCCGACACGCAGCCCGCGGAACTGGCGGCCTTGCGCGGCGTGGCACGCCAATGGATGCAGCGCCTGGCCGAGTTTCGGCCGCACCTGTCCGGTGCGGTATGGCGCGGCACCGCGACGCGACTGTCGGCCGTGCATCTGGACCTGTTCTGCGACGACGGCAAGGCCGCCGAGATCGCCTTGCTCAACGCCGGCGTGCGCTACGACGTGGCTGGTGCCGGCAGCCCCGAGGAGACCGTGCTCACCGTCAGCGCCCCGTGCCGCGAACTCGGCGAACCGGTGACGCTGCACCTGCGTCTGCTCGACCATGACGCGCTGCGAGGCGCGCTGAAGCCCGACGCCCGCGGGCGCACGTGGCGGGGCGACCTGGCGGCGCTGGAGCGCCTGCTGGCCGTCGGCGAGGAGCCGCGGTGACGAACGCAGGGCGCCGCATGATGGTTGCCGTCGGCCTGGCCGCTGGCGCCGCGGGGGTCGGCGTGGCTTGGTGGCGAGGACGGGCGGCCGGGACCCCGGACGGCGCGCCGCCGCCGACGGCCGGCAGTCACCCGGTGTGGTCGTTGACGCTGGCAAGGCCGGAGGGCGGCGAACTAGCGCTGGCCTCCCTGCGCGGGCGGCCGCTGCTGCTCAACTTCTGGGCCACCTGGTGCCCGCCCTGCGTGCGCGAGATGCCGGAAATCGACCGCTTCGCAAGGCAATTCGGCCCCAATGGCTGGCAAGTCGTCGGCATTGCCGTCGACCAGGCACAGCCGGTGAGGGACTTCCTGGCTCGAAACGCCGTCGGCTATCCGATAGCATTGGCGGGGTTTGACGGGGTCGCGCTCAGCCGCCAGCTGGGCAACGATGGCGGAGGGTTGCCCTTCACGGTGGCCCTCGACGCCGCCGGAAAGGTCGTCCGAAAGCACGTCGGCGAAACGCGCTTCGAGACCCTGGCCGCTTGGGTCGCCGAGATGGCCAACCCGCGCTGATCGAGCCAATCTCGCCGATCTGCCTCCAACTCTCGCTCTACCGGCACAAAAAGAGCGTAAAGTCGCGCCTCTTTCTGGCGAGCCCCGAGTCCTGGAGGCCTGCCGGATCCGGCAGGCGCGCCCGGTGCACGCCGTACCCAGACCAGAACAAGCCGCCCCGAGGAGAGCGCCGATGGACCTTCGCAAGCTCAAGACGCTGATCGACCTGGTGTCGGAGTCGAACATCTCCGAACTCGAGATCACGGAGGCCGAAGGCAAGGTCCGCATCGTCAAGGCGGCGGCCGTGGCCGCCGCCCCCGTCGTCATGGCCCCGGTGGCCGCACCGGCCACGACCGTCGCCGCCGCGCCCGCACCCGCCGTGGCAGCCGCTCCGGCCGAACCGGCCGCGGCGCCCGAGCCGACCGGGCAGGTGATCAAGTCGCCGATGGTAGGCACCTTCTACCGCGCCGCCAGCCCGGGCGCCAAGGCCTTCGTCGAGGTCGGCGACGAGATCAAGGCCGGGCAGCCGGTCTGCATCATCGAAGCGATGAAGATCATGAACGAGATCGAGGCCGACTGCTCCGGGAAGATCCTGCGCATCCTGTGCGAGAACGGGCAGGCGGTCGAGTTCGGCCAGCCTCTGTTCGTCGTCGAGTAGGCGGGCGGCCACAGTGTTCAAGAAGATCCTCATCGCCAACCGGGGCGAGATCGCCCTCCGGGTCCAGCGCGCCTGCCGCGAGATGGGCATCAAGTCGGTCGTGGTCTATTCGACCGCCGACCGCGAGGCCAAGTACGTCAAGCTAGCCGACGAGGCGGTGTGCATCGGCCCGCCGCCCTCGGCACAGAGCTACCTCAACATGCCGGCGATCATCAGCACGGCCGAGGTCACCGACGCCGAGGCCATCCATCCCGGCTACGGGTTCCTCTCCGAGAACGCCGACTTCGCCGAGCGCGTGGAGCAGAGCGGCTTCACCTTCATCGGGCCGACGCCGGAGTCGATCCGCCTGATGGGCGACAAGGTCTCGGCCAAGCAGGCCATGATCAAGGCAGGCGTTCCCTGCGTGCCCGGCAGCGAGGGCGCGCTGCCCGAGGACCCGAAGGAGATCGTGCGCATCGCGCGCGAGATCAAGTACCCCGTGATCATCAAGGCCGCCGGCGGCGGCGGCGGGCGCGGCATGCGCGTCGTGCACACCGAGGCGGCGCTGCTGCACGCCGTGCAGACGACGCGGGCCGAAGCCGGCGCCGCCTTCGGCAACAGCGCGGTGTACATGGAGAAGTTCCTCGAGCACCCGCGCCACGTCGAGATCCAGGTACTCGCAGACCAGCACAAGAACGCCGTGTGGCTGGGCGAGCGCGACTGCTCCATGCAGCGCCGCCACCAGAAGATCATCGAGGAGGCACCGGCGCCGGGCATCCCGCGCCGCGTCATCGAGCGCGTGGGCGAGCGCTGCGCCGCCGCCTGCAAGAAGATCGGCTACCGCGGCGCCGGCACCTTCGAGTTCCTGTACGAGGACGGCGAGTTCTATTTCATCGAGATGAACACGCGCGTGCAGGTCGAGCACCCGGTGACCGAGCTCGTC